>Ga0315329_10000451_pt1 | contig 15892 bp, 10 predicted proteins | sample M150032315metaG_FD_203459 | JGI IMG/M metagenome (GOLD analysis project Ga0315329, IMG submission 203459) | Ammonia-oxidizing marine archaeal communities from Monterey Bay, California, United States - M1 500m 32315 | ecosystem: Environmental > Aquatic > Marine > Coastal | place: USA: California...
GTCAGTCTCCGTGTCGTCGATCCCGGTGACCGTGACGGTCTGCGGGGTGTCCCAGTCCGACGTAGTGAACGTCAACGCCGTCGGGGCCACGGTCACTTCACCGGTGTCGCCAGACGACGTGTTGATCACGACGTCCGACGACGGTTGGGTGTTGAGGACCACGGTGAACGTGTCGGTGCCACCCGCTTCGGTGGTCACCGTCGAACCGTCCGACTCGGAGATCGAAACTCCCGGCGAGTCGTCATCAGAGGTGGTCACCGTGACCGTCTGGTCGGACAGAGCGTCGAACGCGTTGTCGCTGGAGGCGTCGACGACGGCCACCGTCACCGCAGTGGTCTGGTTGCCGTCGATGAGACTGTCGTCCACGCCGGTGATCTCCACATGCTGGGATGTCGACCAGTTCGACGACGTGAACGTCAACGTGGCCGGTGACACGGTCGCCTCGCCGGTGTCAGCCGACGAGACACCCAGGACCACGTCCGAGGACGGCTGGGTGCCGAGCACCGCGGTGAACGTCGCCGTGGAACCCGCTTCGGACACCGTCACAGCAGTCCCGGACAGGGTGAACGAAGCCGTGTCGTCATCAGAGGTGGTGACGCTCACGGTCTGGTCGGCCACCGGGTCGTACGCGTCATCCGATGAGTTGTCGACGACGGACACGGTCATCGCAGTCGTCTGGGTGCCGTCGATCAGACTGTCGTCGACACCGGTGACCGTCACCGTCTGCGCGCTGGCCCAATTGCTCGACGTGAACGTCAACTGGGCCGGCGACACCGTGGCCTCGCCGGTGTCAGTCGAGACGACCGACAGGACCACGTCCGAGGACGGCTGGGCCGTCAACACCGCCGTGAACGAATCCGTGGAACCCGCTTCGGTGACTGCCGCCGTCGTCTTCGACAACGCCACATGTGCACCAACAGCCGCATTGTTAACCGCGAACACCACGGCCGACCCTTGATTACTATTGCTACCTATCTTGTGTTGGTGCACACCGGCGATAGCGGTGCTGCCGTCGCCAGACAACGCTGCAGACCACCCGAGGTAGTAGGCAAGGGTGGTGTCAGCCTGGACCAAGGTTTGCTGCTGGGTCCAGGTGCTGCCACTACGGGTGAAAACCGTCAGCGAGCCGAGGGGGGCCCCACCGGCCATTGGGGCGCCGGCAACGGCAGTGTTGCCGTCGTCGGAGAGCCCAACCGACAACCCGAACCAGTCATTTGCGGCGCCTTCGGACGAGGTGAGGGTCTGCTGCTGGGTCCAGGTGCTGCCACTACGGGTGAAAACCGTCGCCGACCCCTGTTCTTCATTGCTGCCCACCGCACCCCCATGAGCGCCACCGATCAGGGTGTTGCCGTCGTCGGACAACGCAACCGAACGACCGAAATCGCATCTTGCCTCGCCCCCGGCCGGCAGAAGGCTCTGCTGCTCGGTCCAGGTGCTGCCACTGCGGGTGACCACCCGTACCGACCCCGGGTAGATGTTGCCGGCGGCACACCCAAAGCCGCCGGGGTTTGATCCTCCGTTCGCGGCTTCCCAGTCCGCGTACGTGCCGTTCCGTGTACCTCCCACAGCCGCGGTGTTGCCGTCAGCTGACAACGCCACCGAATAGCCGTTGATGTCCTGGCCTGACATGCCGGGGCCGCCTTCGAGTTCGAGGGTTTGTTGGAGAGTCCAGGTGCTGCCGCTGCGGGTGAAAACAAGTGCCGACTGTTCGCCGAGTTTCGTCCCGACGATCGCCGTGTTGCCGTCATCGGACAACGCAACCGAAGTACCGAATTGTGAGGCCCCACCCGCGCCGCCGTTGTTGGTGCAGGTCGAACAGGTCAGGATCTGCTGTTCGGTCCAGGTGCTAGCACTGCGGGTGAACACCGTCGCCGACCCCTTAGAGGAGATGCCGCCCGGATCGGCCAGTGGGGCGCCGACGATGGCGGTATTCCCGTCAGCCGACAACGCAACCGACGCTCCGAATTCGTCACGATGAGAGGCGTCGGATTTGAAGAAGGTTTGTTGCTGGGTCCAGGTGCTGCCACTGCGAACGAACACGGTCGCCGACCCAAAGTCTTGGCCCATGTTCGAGTCATCCACGGCGCCGACGATCGCCGTGTTGCCGTCATCGGACAACGCAACCGATTCTCCGAAATAGTCGTTTTTGTAGCCGTCGGACTGGGTGAGGAGCTGCTGCTCCGAGTATTCCGCTGCCGCCACGCCTTCCAACAACAGCGTCGACGCGACCACGGTGAGCACCGCGACAACCCATCGCCAGCGCGCTCCCACACCGGGGCGTCGTACACGACCGCTCTTCACAACCACCTACCCAGCCGCTAGATCATCTTGAGGAGTTCGTCCTCGTAGGACCAGTCGAACTGGCGGCCACCAGTCTCACGATGCCACGCATGTGTCTGGGCCACCATCGAAGCGAGATCGTGCTGCGGTTCCCAGCCCGTATCGCTCTTCAGTGCATCGATGTCGAAGACCACGCTGCGGTTCCAGCGGTGGATGTTGGGAGCCAAACGCGGGATTACCGAAGCGAACCTGAACCGGTGGCGCACCGCCTGCTGCCTCTTACGTGCTTCCTCGCTCGTTCGGATGTCGATGTTGGCCCGTGACCCGCTGTCGACGGAGATTTCCACGTCCCCGTCCCACAGGGCTTCCATCAAGTCGAACGGGACGAACCGGAGATCCGGCTCGATGCCCAGGTGCTCGGCAGTGGTCCGCACGTAACCGAGGTCGGTCTGGAAGCCCTTCCCTGTCAGGTTGTAGCGCCGCCCCACCGTCGCTGGCGCGTGCATGACTGCTTCCAGTGCTCGAGCCTGGTCGTCCACATGGCCGACCTGGGACAGGGTGGTGCCGTCGCCGGGCACCAGCACCGGACGCCCCTGTTCGAGCCGGGCGTACATGCGCTGCTCGCGGTCCGGGATGATGTTGCGGGGCCCGTAGACCATCGAGAAGTACACGACGGTGGCTGGAAACCCGCGTTCGGCGTGGGCGGCCAGCAGGGCGTCCTCGCAGAGCAGCTTGTTGGAGCCGTACTCGATCTGGGTCGCCCCCCGCTCGAGAGGATGGTCCTCGGTGATGGGCAGGTGATCGGCTGCCGCGTACACCACAGTCGAACTGGCGAACACGTACTGCCCGGTGCGGCCCTCGAAGAGGTCCATCATGAGGGCTACGTCGTCTGGGTGGTAGGCGCTCACGTCGAACACCACGTCGAACTCGGAGCCGCCGAGCACCTCGCGTACCTGGTCGTGGTCAGTGCGATCGGCGTAGAGGCGGTTGATTCCCTCCGGGAGGGGTGCATCGGTCTGGCCGCGATTGACAATCGTGACGTCATGGCCCTGGCGGACCAACTCGTGAACCAGGGCCAGCCCGTTGAACTGGGTGCCCCCCATCACGAGAACCTTCTTCGGCGTACCGCTCAACGGACGATTCCCGCCCAGGCCTTTCGCTCCTCCGGCCTCGGGTCGTGCAGCAGTCCGCACTCGTCGTCCAGGTTCATGACCACCCGGCTGTCCGGGGTGTAGCCGGGCCAGCTTCCCAGCGCCGCCGTAGACGGGTCCCCGTCCCGGATGAACGCGATCCAGGCGTCATGGACCGTCTCGGACAGGGCCGTGGGCTGGTCACCCGGTCCGATGAAGAGGTCGACGCCAGGCCGGTCGATGGTGTTGAAGGTGAACGGGATCTCCAGGGCGTGGGCGGAACCGAACATGCCGTCAAAGGCCCGGGAGTCCCACGAGAAGCGGTACATCCAGGTCCGGGCGCCGTGGACGTGGCGGTACTCGGCGTGCCGGACCGCAGGCATGCCGAACACCTTGTCAGAACCGATGGCGCACGCCAGCCAACCCGGCGCCACCTCGCCGGACCTCTCGTCGCCGAGACGGCGCCGGTAGACGCCGAGCAGGCTCTCCGGGTCATCGGTGATGCGGGCCACCACGTCGGTAGCGGTGTCGGCGTCGGCGGTAGTGATCCCCCACAGGGACAACTCGTCCTCGTTGGTGCCGGTGAGCAACGGCACCTCACAGCCGTGACCCTCGGCCACCAGGTCCCGGGGGTCGCCGGGCAGCAGGTCATGCCCCCAAACCGGGTAGAAGGGCTCCTGACTGCGGCCCGTTCCCTGGCCCTGTTCCTCGCTGACCCGTTCCTGGGCCTCGAGGAGGTCCTCGACGGGCATTTCCATCAACTCTTCGGCCGTCGGGTTGCCGAGAGCGGACAGGAAGTCGTCGGCGATGGCCTTGCCGTCGACCGGGTCGAAGGTGTGGTGCAGCGCCCCGCTCTGGGCGATGGCCTGGTGGAAGAGGCCCTCGGTGGACGGCATGGCCAGCAGGTTCGACACGCTGAACGCCCCAGCCGACTCGCCGCCGATGGTGATGCGGTTCGGGTCGCCGCCGAATGCCGCGACGTTGTCGCGGACCCAACGGAGGGCGGCTACCTGGTCGAGGGTTCCGTTGATGCCGCAAGTGGCGAAGTCGTCGCCCAGGTGCGCGCCCAGGTCGCAGAACCCGAGCGCGGCGAGCCGGTAGTTGATGGTGACCACGACGATGTCGCCCCTGTTGGCGAACGACGTGCCGTCATACCACGGGGTTGAGCCCTGGCCGTGCTTGTAGGCGCCGCCGTGGATCCAGACGTAGACCGGCCTCAGGGCACCGTCGTGTTCTGACGGCCCGCAGGACGGCGTGACCACGTTGAGGGTCAGGCAGTCCTCGTGCCACGCGACGGGCACCCGGTTGGTGAGGCCCTCACCGGGAAGTTGCGGTGCTGCTGGCCCGAACCGGCGAGCGTCCCGAATGCCCTCCCACGGTTCGGGTGGTTCAGGGGCTCGGAAGCGGCGAGGCCCGACGGGGGGAGCGGCGTACGGGATGCCGGCGAACAGTTGGACACCCTGGCGGTGGCGTCCTCGCAACTCGCCTTGGGCGACCTGGACTACGGGATCGGCCGGCTTGCCGGAACCCGGTGTGGCTGCGGGCGACGTGCTCATGCGGCGACCCGCACCACGAGTGCTTCGCCCTGGCCGCCGCCGCCGCAAAGTCCTGCCGCTCCTGTGCCGCCGCCTCGTCGTTTCAGTTCGTGGGCCAGGCTGAGAACGATCCGGGTTCCCGACATCCCGATCGGGTGCCCGAGTGCGATGGCCCCGCCGTTGACGTTCACCATGTCGTCGGGTACGCCCAGGGCGTCCATGGAGGCGAGCGCCACCGCGGCGAACGCCTCGTTTATCTCCACCAGGTCGAGGTCCCCGGTCGTCATTCCGGCCCGTTGGAGTGCGAGGGCGATGGCGTTTGATGGCTGGTGCAGGAGGCTGGCGTCGGGCCCGGCCACCTGGCCGTGCGCCACCACCTCGGCCAACGGGGTCACGCCGAGCGCCTCGGCCCGGTCCATGGTGGTGACGATGCAGGCCGCGGCACCGTCGGAGATCTGTGAGGCGTTGCCAGCGGTGATGTTGCCGTCGGGCACGAAGGCGGCCGGGAGTCGGCTCATGGATGCTGCGTCGGCCTCAGGGCGGATGCCTTCGTCGTCGACGACTACCACCGGTTCGCCCTTTCGTTGGGGGACGGCGACCGGTGCGATCTCCTCGGCCAACAGGCCGTCCTTCTGGGCCCGGGCCGCGCGTTCGTGGGAAGCGGCAGCGAAGGCGTCCTGGGGGCCGCGTTCGAGGCCCAGCTCGGCGGCGTAACGCTCTGTGGCCTCACCCATGGCGCAGTGCTCCAGCGTGCAGGTCAGGCCGTCGAGCATCATCGAGTCGACGACAGCGCCGTCGCCGATTCGGTAGCCACCACGGGCCTTGGTGAGCAGGTACGGCGCATTGGTCATGGACTCCATCCCGCCGGCCACGACAGTCTCGGCCTCGTCCAGGCGGATCATTTGGGACGCCAGGTGGATCGCATGCAGTCCCGACAGGCAGGCCCTGTTCAGCAGGGTGCTGGGCACGGTCAGTGGAATGCCGGCATCAGCTGCGGCCCGCCGGGCTGGGACCTGGCCGACGCCGGCAGCCACCACGTTGCCCAGGTAGGCGAAGTCGATGTCGTCGGTTGCCATCCCGGCCCGCTTGACGGCCGCCTCGATGGCCTCGGCGCCCAGATCAGTCGCTGTCAGTGACGACAGGCCGCCCTGGAATCGACCCATCGGGGTACGGGCCCCGGCGAGTATGACGATGGGTGAACGGGTTTGGGGGCTGGCCACTCCCCGACGGTACCGGTCAGGGACCGTCCGGTCCGATTCCGGCCCCACCCTCAGCCCCAGTTTCCCCTCGTACCAGGGCCTCCCACAGTTCCGCGTACAGGCCGCCGGCGTCGCGCAACTCACTGTGGCGACCCCGTTCGACGATCTTTCCTTCGTCGAGGACCACGATCTCGTCGGCGTCGACCACCGTGGACAGCCGGTGGGCGATCACGATGGCCGTTCGACCGGCCAGCGCGTCGGCCAGGGCCAACTGGATTATGGCCTCGTTCTCGGTGTCGAGGTGGCTGGTGGCCTCGTCGAGGATGACCACGGCAGGGTCCTTGAGCAGAAGGCGGGCGATGGCCAGGCGCTGCTTCTCGCCACCCGACATCCGGTGGCCCCGTTCGCCGACCACCGTCTCGTAGCCGTCCGGCAGACGCCGGACCACCTCGAGGATGCGGGCCGCCCGACAGGCCTCATCCAGGTCGGCGGCGGTGGCGTCGGGGCGGGCGTACCGGAGGTTGGCGCCCACCGTGTCGTGGAACAGGTGCGGGTCCTGGGTGACCACGCCGATTCGTGCCCGCAGGTCGTCCTGGAACAACGTGCGCAGGTCGTGGCCGTCGAGGGTGATCGATCCGCCGGTCACGTCGTAGAGCCGGGGGATGAGGGCCGCCAGGGTCGACTTGCCCGATCCCGACGGGCCGACGATGGCCAGCATCCGACCCGGGCCGACCTCCAGTTCGACGTCGTGGAGCACGATCCGGCCCGGCTCGTCGGGGGTGGCGTCGGTCTCCAGCGAGGCCACCGAGGCCTCGTCGGCCGCCGGGTAGCGGAACGACACGTCGTGGAAGGCCAGGTGCCCCGTGGTCGCTTCGGCAGGCAGTGGCTGGGCATCGGGTGAGTCGGCCACCGGGTTCGGGGCGTCGAGCACCTCGAAGACCCGCTCAAAGGAAACGAAGGCAGACATGACGTCCACCCGGGCGTTGGTCAACTGCGCCAGTGGCCCGTAGAGCTGGGCCACCAGCACACCCATGGAGGCCAGGGTCCCGATGGTGATGGAGCCGCTGATGGCCAGTGAGCCGCCCACCCAGTAGACGATGGCCGTGCCGATGGCCCCCAGGAGGGTCAGGGCGATGACGAAGGCCCGGCTGAACAGGGCATTGCGGATGCCGATGTCGCGCACCCGGCCGGCCCGATTGGCGAACCCGTCGGTCTCCTCGTCGGGGCGGCCGAACAGCTTGACCAGCTGGGCACCAGACACGTTGAACCGCTCGGTCATGGTGGCGTTCATCGAGGCGTTGAGGTTCATGCCCTCCCGGGTGATGCCGGCCACCGTGTGCCCGACCCGGCGAGCCGGGAGGATGAACAACGGCAGCAGCACCATGGCCAGCAGGGTGACCCGCCACTCCAGCAGGAACAGGGTGAGCAGGGTGGTTACCGCCGTGATGGCGTTGGAGACCACGGTGCCCAGGGTGCCGGTCAGGGCCCGCTGGGCGCCGATCACGTCGTTGTTGAGGCGGCTGACCAGCGCCCCGGTCTGGGTGCGGGTGAAGAACGAGATGGGTAGCCGCTGTACGTGGTCGAACAGGGCGACCCGCAGGTCGAAGATAAGGCCCTCGCCGACGGTGGCCGAAGCCCACCGCTCCACGAAGGCCAGGGCGGCCTGGGCCAGTGCAGCAGCCACCACCAGCAGGCCCAGCACGGTGAGGCGGTCACGGTCGCCGGCCATGATGGCTCCGTCGATGATCTCCCGGAAGAGGAGGGGTGGCACCACGCCGAGGAGTGACGAGGCGGTGACCACGGCCAGGAAGCCGACCACCTTGGACCGGTAGGGACGGGCGTAGCCCCAGACCCTGCGGCGTGTGTCGCTACCGATCGTCTGCGGGGTGTCCGACTGGTGCGACATCACGTGGAGCAGGTGCATCGCGTTGGCCATCGCCCGAGCCTACGGAGTCGGGCTCGGGGCGGGTAATCTGACGGTCCGTCAGATTTATCGGTGCCTGAGGGCCCGACACCGTGGCCGCACGCCGGCCGGGAAGGCAGCATGATCGTGGGCGCAGACGCCAACCGGCCACTGGCCGGCCTCAAGGTGGTGGAGAGTTCCCTGCTCGGCCCGGGTCTGGTGGCCACCTTCCTGGCCGACCTGGGAGCCGACGTGGTCAAGGTCGAACCGCCGGCCGGCGACTACATCCGCCAGATGACCTGGCCCATCATCGAGGGCAGCTCGCTGCTCCACCTCCACACCCACCGGGGCAAGCGCAGCATCTGCCTGGACCTCAAGACCGAGGACGGCCTGGCCATCTACCGCGACCTGGTGCGCGACGCCGACGTGGTCGTGGAGGCCATGCGGCCCGGGTCGCTGGCCAAGCTGGGCATCGGCTTCGACGACCTGATCGAGGTCAACCCCCGTCTGGTGTTCTGCACCATCTCGGGGTACGGAGCCACCGGCCCCTACCGCGACATGCCCAGCCACGGCATCGCCTATGACACGTGGGCCGGCCTCATCGAACCGGTGGTCGACGACCAGGGCTTCACCCGCATCCCGACGCTGCCCAACGTGGGCATCAACGTCGGACCGATGATCGGCGCGCTGGGCATCCTGGCCGCTGTCATCCGGGCCCGGGAGACCGGCGAGGGCACCTGGCTGGAGGTGGCCCAGTCCGACGCCGCGGCCTACATGGACTGGTACCGCATCGAGACCTACAGGGCCTACGAGCGACCGGCCGACGAGGTCACCGGTAACGCCTCGGACGACTATGAGCGGCGCGAGCCCGGACTGGCCGGCATGTGGGAGGGCGTCCGCTACCAGATCTACGAGGCGTCCGACGGCCATGTGCTGTTCATGGCCTCCGAACAGGCCTTCTGGCGTAACTTCTGCGAGGGAGTGGGCCGACCCGAACTGTTCGAGCGGTGGCCCGGTTCGACGTACGCCGACCATGCCCGCCACAACACCGAGCTCCAGACCGAGTTGAAGGCCATCTTCGCCACCCGCACGTGTGCCCAGTGGCTGGAGTTCTCCAACGAGGCCAACACGCCGATCGCCCCGGTGAACACGCCGAAGACGGCTCCTGACGACCCCCAGTTCGCTCATCGGATGCCCTTCTACGGGATCGACGCGGTGGGGGCCGAGCAGTTGCCGCTTCCCGTCTACCTGGAGGGCCAGCTGCCACCCACGCCGACCATGGCGCCCGGCATCGGCGAGCAGACCGACGAGGTGCTGGCCGAGCTGGGCCTCTCGCCCGAGCGCATAGCTGAGCTACGCGCCGCGGGAAGCGTCGGCCCGCGGGACTAGCCGCCGGAGTGGCGGTGTCGGGCCCTCAGTGTGTCCGACGTTCCAGCACGATGGCCGACCAGTGGCCGGACGACGTCCGGCGGACCTCGGTCAGTCCTGCCGCCCGTTCGGCCGCCCTCCCGGCCCTTGGCCCGCCGGCGACGTAGAGCCCGGCCACCCGGTCGGCATGCTCGTCGGGGATGCCGCTGATGACCAGCGTGCCCGCCTCGGAGACCCGGGCGACCACCGCGGGGGCGATGGCCTCGTGCACCACGGGCAGCACGTTGGCCAGCACCAGGTCGAAGGTGCCCGGCCTGTTGCCGAGGGGCCCGTTGCCGAACGGCAGGTCCTCGATGGGCGGGTCACCGAGGGGCAGGTCACTGAGGGGCAGGGTCGACGCCGATACCTCGACCTCGTTGGCCGAAGCGTTGGTGAGGGTCCAGGCCACGGCGTCGGCCTCCACGTCGATGCTGACCACCGGCCCGGAACCCAGCCGGGCTGCGGCGATGCCCAGTATCCCTGATCCGCATCCCACGTCGAGCACAGAGGTACCGGGCCCGGCCAGACGGTCCACCTCGACCAGAACGAGGGATGTGGTGGGGTGGGCACCGTGGCCGAACGTGGGCCCCGGGTCTATCGAGACGGGTACCTCGCCGACGGGATCGAGCCACGGTGGGTGGATGCCCAGGCGGCCCACCACGATGGGGCGCAGCCACTCCCGCTGGGCCCGTACCCAGTCAGGTGCAGCGTCCGGGGTCGGGTCAGGCATCCAGTTTGAGCACCCGGATGGCGTTCTCTCGCAGGAACTTCGGCCATACCTCAGCCTTGAACGGCACGTCCCGTAGTTCGGTGAAGATCCGGTCCAGCGACAGGCCCATGGGGAAGTAGCCGGCGTAGATGACCTTGTCGGCGCCCCGTGTGTTGGCGTAGTCGATGATGGCCTGTGGGTAGTGCTTCGGCGAGAAGGCCGAGGTCGAGTAGTAGAGGTTCGGCCACTTCAGCATGAGCTTGACCATCAGGTCCTGCCACGGCTCGCAGCCGTGCCGGGTGACGAACACCAGGTCTGGGAAGTCGTACATGACCTGATCGATCAGATCGACGTGCTGGGGGGCGAACGGGACCCGGGGTCCGGGGATTCCCGCACAGCAGAAGATGGGGATGTCCAGCTCGCAACACGTGGCGTAGATGGCGTACATCTTCGGATCGTCGATGGGGACCTGCGGGTTGCGGCCACACGGGAAGGCGGTGACCGCCCTCAGGTCAGCGTCGCGGTGGAGCTGGCGGATGGTCTGGATCGATCCCATGACGTCGTTGGGGTCGGGTTCGTGGCAGGCGAAGAACCGGTCGGGGTGCTCGGCGACCATGGCCCGACCCTCGGACTTGTCGGGGCCGATGCCGATCATGGCCATCTGGACGTTGTTGCGGTCCATGAACGGCAGGCACAGCTCGGCGCCCTGCGGCGGGTCCTCGGACCTGTCCCGGGATCGGCCGTCGGCGTCGCGGGCCTGGTCGGAGAACGGCACGTCCTTGAACATGTACTGGGCCGGGAAGTTCATCTCCTGGGAGGCCACGTCCTTGATCCCGGTGAGGTTGGCGTAGTTGAACTTGGCGTTGGGGCCGGCCCGGGTGCCCATCATCGTGTCGATGGCCGCCACGTCATCGGGAAAGGTCGAACCTGCGGGAGACGAAGTGCTCATGACCCCATCATCGGACCTGACGGACCGTCAGGGCAATGCGGGCCGGACGGGGAACCGGGGTGGATCGAGATGTCGGGCCCGGTCGGGTCCGGGATGGGTTGCCACGCGAGACTCCGGTCATGACCCGTCTCACCCAGCTCAGCCGGTCGGTGGCCGGACACCGCGTGCTGGTGACCGGTGCCGGCTCGGGCATCGGCCGGTCCACCGCCCACCTGTTCGCCGACGAGGGAGCGTCAGTCGCCGTCACCGACCTGAACGGCGAGCGGGCCGACACGGTGGCCGCCGAGATCACCGCTGCCGGTGGGAACGCCCGCGCCTGGCAACTGGACGTGGCCGACGCGGCCGCCGTGGACCGGGTGGTCACCGAGGCGGCCGAACACTTCGGAGGCCTCGACGTGCTGGTCAACAACGCCGGCATCCCCGCCAGAGCCCCCATAGAGAGCACGGACTACGGCGACACCTGGCACGCCGCGCTGGACGTCATGCTCACCGGCATGACCCTGACCATCCGGGCGGCCATGAGTCACCTCCGGGCGTCGGCCGCCGGTCGGATCGTGAACGTGTCGTCCACCGAAGGGGTCGGAGGGTCGCCGTCGACGTCGGCCTACACGGCGGCCAAGCACGGGGTGGTCGGCCTCACCCGGGCCCTGGCCGTTGAGTTGGGCGAGACCGGGATCACCGTCAACGCGGTGGGCCCCGGCCCGATCGACACCGGTATGACGGCCGGTATCCCCGATGAGGCCAAGCGGAAGTTCGCCCGGCGCCGGGTGCCGGTGCGTCGTTACGCCGATCCCGAGGAGGTGGCCCACGGCATCGTCCACCTGGCCCTTCCGGCGTCGAGCTACATCACCGGTCACCTGCTCATGGTCGACGGTGGCATGACCGTCAAGAACAACTAGGAGGCGGTGGCGCTGCCGCCCCGGTCGGGGTTCGCCCGACCAGCGGGTTAGCCCTGGTAGAGGCTCAGCGCGTCGTACATCACGGCGGGCACGTCGTCGTTGCCCACCACGTGGATGGCCACCTGGGTGGCCACCAGCGTGCCCTTCTTGTGCTCGCGGACGTCCTTGATCCGGTTGCGGGCGTGCAGCGTGGATCCCACCGGCACGGGGGCCAGCAGACGTAGGCCGTCGGCGCCGTAGTTCACGACGTTGGCCTGACCGACGATCCTCACCGAGCCGGTCCGGTTGAGGGTGGGCAGCAGGCTGAGGGTGAAGAAGCCGTGGGCGATCGGACCGCCGAACGGTCCGGCGGTGGCCCGCTCGACGTCCACGTGGATCCACTGGTGATCGCCGGTTAACTCGGCGAACTGGTTCACCTTCTCCTGGGTGATCTCGTACTCAGGGCCCCAGTCGCTCCACTCCTCGGTGATGGCGCCCCGAAGGCCGTCCAGGTCGTCGAAGGTGATCTCGGTCATGGTCTTGCTCCCGTTCTGCGGCGCCCCGGCTTCTCCAGAGTCCCGTGGTGGCGCCATCATGGCCCCGGAGACATCGAGGAGGAGCATTGGACCAGTACTACCGCGAGGCATGGGATGAGCTGACGGCGCCGGGTGCACCGTTCGCCTGGTCGGTCACCGACGTCCGGGGCGTCCCAACCCGCACCTTCGACACGGCACCGTCGAGCATGGCCCAGCTGTGGGCAGGCTCGGCGGCTTACGGCGACGCCGAGTACCTCGTGTACGAGGACGAACGCATCACCTACACCGAGGTGCACGCCACCGTCGACGCTCTGGTCGCCCATCTGGCCTCCATGGGGGTAGGGCACGGTGACCGGGTGGCACTGGCCATGCGCAACTACCCGGAATGGGTGATGTCGTACTGGGCCACCATCAGCCTGGGCGCTGCGGTGGTCGGCATGAACGCCTGGTGGACCGGTCCGGAGATGGAGTTCGGCCTGTCGGACTCGGCTCCCAGGGTCCTGATCTGTGATGCCGAGCGCCTCGAGCGGGTCGCTCCCCATCTGGCCGCCCTGCGGGTCGACCGGACACTCCACGTGGTGGCCGTCCGCGCCCCGCAGCTGACGCTCCCCGATGACGCCGTCCACTGGGACGATGCCCTGGCTGCGGAGACGGATCTGTCCCCCGTCCCGGTCGTCGAGATCGGCCCCGAGGACGACCTGTGCATCTTCTACACGTCGGGCACCACCGGGCACCCCAAGGGCGCGGTGCTGACCCATCGCGGCGGGGTGTCCAACCTGTTGAACCTGGCCTTCTGGCAGCTCATGGCGGGTAGCGCCGAGGTCAAGGCGGTGGCAGCCGGTGAGCCGCCTCCAGGATCGGACAAGGTCACCGGTGATTCCACCCCCGGTGCCGTGCTGGCCGTGCCGCTGTTTCACGTCACGGGTTGCAACTGCTGTCTGCACCCGATTACCGCGGTGGGAGGCAAGCTCATCCTCATGCACCGGTGGAATCCTGAGGTGGCCCTCGAGCTCATTGAGCGGGAGCGTCCGTCGACGTTCACCGGCGTGCCCACCATGGCCCGCGAGCTGATCAACAGTCCCGATTTCGACACCCGTGACACGTCCAGCCTCTCCACGCTCGGCGGCGGGGGCGCGGCAGTACAACCCGACCTGGTCCAGAAGATCGAAGAGCGGCTCGAGGGGCGGCCCAGCACCGGGTACGGCCTGACGGAGACCAACGGCGTCATCACCATCAACGCCAGCCAGTTCTTCCTGGCCAAGCCGGCGTCGGCTGGCTCGCCGTGTCCTGTCATGGAGGCCCGCATCGTGGGCGAGGACGGCACCGACCAGTCGGCCGGTGGTCGGGGTGAACTGTGGGTGCGGGGTGGCAACGTGTTCCGGGGTTACCTGAACCGCCCGGAGGCCAACGCCGAGGCGTTGACCGATGGCTGGTTCCACACCGGCGACATCGGCTACCTCGACGACGACGGCTTCCTGTTCCTAGTCGATCGGGCCAAGGACATGGTGTTGCGTAGTGGCGAGAACGTGTACTGCGCAGAGGTGGAGGCCGCCATCTACGAGCACCCGTCCATCGCCGAGGCCGCGGTTTTCGCCGTGCCCGACGAACGCCACGGCGAGGTGGTCGGGGTGGCCATCGTGCTGCTACCCGATGCCGAGCTGACGGTGGATGAGGTCCAGGACCACACCCGGAGCCTGATCGCCGGATTCAAGGTGCCCGAGTACGTGTGGTTCCGCGACGAGGCCCTACCCCGCAACGCCAACGGCAAGTTCGTCAAGCGGGAACTCCGCAACGAGCTGGTCGGCACCCCCACGGCCTGAGTGGACGCGACCCGGATGAGGAAGACCAGGTGAACGACGTGATGGCCCTGCTGGCTCCCGGCGCCCCCTTTGAGATGGGTACCGGCGACGTCCTGGGCGAGGAGATCCAGGTCTTCGTCCAGCGGGCCGGATCACTGCGGGACCTGCTGGCCTCGTCGACCCGCTTTGGCGAGGATTCCTACGCCGTCTTCCACGATGACGGGAAACGCCGGGCCCTCACCTTCGCCGACCATGAACGCCAGGTGGCCTCGGTGGCCGCCGCTCTGGCCGACCGGGGCGTCGGCCCCGGTGACCGGGTGGCCATCCTGGCCGCCAACTGCCCCGAGTGGATCGTGACCTTCTGGGCCACGGTGTCCCTCGGCGCCATCGCCGTGGCCTGCAACGGGTGGTGGACCGGCGACGAGATCGTCCACGCCCTGGAGCGCACCAGACCCGTCCTGCTGGTGGTCGACGCCCGGCGCCTGGCCCGACTGGAAGGCGCCGATCCGGGTATGCCGGTGGTCGTCATCGAGGACGACTTCGACGCCCTGGTTGACTTCTCGCCTGACGCGCCGCTGCCCGACGTGGCCATCGATGAGGACCAGCCGGCCCTGCTCCAGTTCACATCGGGCACGACGGGACGGCCCAAGGCGGCCGTGCTCAGCCATCGCAGCATCGTGGCCTTCGTCCAGGTGGTGACCTTCCTGGGGGCCGCCCAGGCGGCTGCCGTGGGATCTTCGACCTCGACCCCGGGTGGCCCGGCCCGACCCCGGCTGGCCGTGTTCCCGATGTTCCACATCTCGGGTCTGCAGAGCGCCAGCGTCACACCCATGGCCACCGGTGCCGGCAACGTGTGGCCCATGGGCCGATTCGATCCGGCCGAGGTGATCCGCCTGACCAGCGAGGAGCGGATCTACGCGTGGACCGGCTCGGCCACCCACGTGTACCGCCTGCTGGAGGATCTGAGCATCGTCGACCTCGACGTTTCGCTAATCGAGACTGTGGCCATCGGTGGGTCGGCCAGCACCCCGGAGTTGATCCGGGCCACCGAGGAGCGGTTCCCGCACCTGACCGACACGTTCACCTCGGGCTATGGGTCGACCGAGTCGGGCGGCATGGTCAGCCACGCCAGCAACGAGATGCTGCGGGCTAATCCGGACAGCGTGGGTGCGGCCATGCCGACGGTGGCCCTCAGGATCGTCGACGACGACGGCGCCGACGTGGCCGAGGGAACCAACGGGTCGATCTGCGTGCGCAGCCCGCTCAACATGATCGGCTACTGGGAGGACGAGGCGTCCACCGACGAGGCGTTCCTGGATGGCCGGTGGTTGCGAACCGGTGACTTCGGTCGGATGGTCGACGGGCAACTGTTCCTGGCCAGTCGGATGCGCGATCTCATCCTCCGGGGTGGAGAGAACGTTTACCCGGGCGAGGTGGAGGCTCGTCTCGAGATGCACCCGGCGGTCGCCGAGTGCGCGGTGGACGGGGTCGACCACCGGACCCTCGGCCAGGAGGTCAAGGCCTATGTCGTGCTGCGACCCGGGGCAACGCTGGACCTCGACGGGGT
>Ga0315329_10000452_pt1 | contig 15871 bp, 24 predicted proteins | sample M150032315metaG_FD_203459 | JGI IMG/M metagenome (GOLD analysis project Ga0315329, IMG submission 203459) | Ammonia-oxidizing marine archaeal communities from Monterey Bay, California, United States - M1 500m 32315 | ecosystem: Environmental > Aquatic > Marine > Coastal | place: USA: California...
GAATTATGACTGCGTGGTTAACACGAGTCAAATTCAACATTCCCATTGTTTCTTTAATCGAATGCTCAACTTTGACGTTAGAGCGAGCACGTACAACAATCCAACTCATTCTAGTAGCCTCCCATTATGTATAAACAACTCAGCACGCTGAGTTTGACTAACACGAGTACGATTAATTTCTGCAAGAGCATTGAATGTTGCTGCTGCATAATTGATTGTAGTACGAGTTTGTCCTTTTGTACGAGACAGAACATCGGTTATTCCAGCGAGTTCTAGAACACGCTTTCCGGTTTCTCCGATAACCAATCCCTTACCAGAAGGTGCTGACATCAAAGTAACACGGGTAGAACCTGCTTGTCCCTGAACCTTGAAAGGAACAGATGTACCAGGCCCTACGCTTGATTCCCAAGAACCATTGCCACGCTGTACCTGTATCAGGTTAAGTTTAGCAGCGGTTAGTGCCTTGCGGATAGTTTGAGAGACTTCTTTGCCCTTAGCCATTGCAAGTCCGACATATCCGTCCTTGTTTCCGACACATGCCATTACGTTGAAGCGAACACGACGACCGGAGTCAGTCATTCTTTGAACCATGTTAACCTTGATGACTTCATCTTCGAGGTTTGGAATCAATGCATCTACGATTTCGACTTCACGAATTGGTAGTCCTGAAGCAAGCGCTTGCTCGTAAGTAATTATGCGGTTAGCCATTACTTCACGACCTAAGCGTGTTCTTGGAGTCCATGTACGCAGTGCTGAAATTGCTTCATCAGCAGGTGTGCGGCGAGGACGACGTCCACCTTCGGTTACCTTTTCTTCTGCTGGTGCAAAGGCCTTGATTAGACCTGGTGCCATTGGTGAACTGTCGTCATCACTCATCTCAGAACGCCTCCTCAATCTTACTCTTGGTCGCTTCGACAATCGAAGCATAGGACTCATCGATGTGCGCACCTGCTGCACGCTCATCATTAGGTAACACGGAATCACCGTGTGGTATCTCAAGACCTGCATCTACCATACCCTTGAGGGCAGAGAAGACACGGTTTCCTGGAGTACTTGCTGCTAGACCTATGTCCAATACAGCTTCATCATGACCAGCAGCTAGCGCTGCCTTACCCATTGCATATCCTACTAGGTAGGATGCAGGGACATTCTTGCGGCTATTACCCTCAGGCCAGCCGAAGCGAGACACTAGGTCATCACCTGTCATAGAAAGTTCGACCTTGTCGCCATCAACCTTCCAGTTGACAACTTGACAAACGGTTCGAGTGTTTGAGATGCGAACTACTGCACGAGCGTTACCGCTGCGTAGAAGTTTCAGACGTCGACGATAGTCGGTTTCACCGCTCATGCGACGACGATATTGGTTACGCTGTTTTCCTCCGTATGTCATCACTGTTCAACTCCAGTTGTAATACCCTCGATTCCCATCTGGGTCTTCATGTGGGCTATGGAACGGTATGAACCGCCCTTCGCTTTGAGATAGTAATGGCGGTATTGACTGCGGTCAAGTGTGCCGTCCTCGCGCATATCCTTGAGGGTGTGACGCTGAGCACGGATTGTTCGCATCCACTGCTGCTTGCGTGGGTTACGAGCATTTGCACTACCTGAGCGCTTACCATGACCCTTACGTCGTCCCTTGCGCTTCTGGTCGAGACGCTTTAGTGCACGGACACGGGATGTGCCCTGGATTGCCTTTGCCTTGATCCATCCACTGTCGATAGCCTCACGGATGTCGTCCTTTTGGACAGACTGTGCGACTTGGTCGAGGTAGGATGGGTTGATCCAAATACGGTTTACACCGCACTTTAGAATCTGAGCTGCCATCTTCTTCTGATTAGTAATCTGCATCAGCGTTCCCTCCTGCGGTTTAGAACTCTGATTCCTAATTCATCAGCACGGGAATGGATATTCTCACGCTTTCGACCACCGACTGTCATACCGATTCGAGCGGCCTGTGTTTCAGCGTCGATTGAGTCTAGATCACCGGAATTGAATACCATAACTTCCTCAAATCCTGAGGGGTGTAGTCCTGCTGCAGCGTTGACCTTTCCGTGGCCAATGCGAACAAGGGAACCACGGTACTTGTAATTGCGGCGTTGCTTGTTATCCATACCGTGTGGCTTTCTCCAGCCAGAGCGGGATAGACGCTTGTAGCGGAACCATTCGGTTCTGCGGAAGGATGGTGTTGCTTTCTTTTGTGCTGCACGAAGTGCAAGAGCCTGCTTCAATTCATCACTAAGGACGGGCTTTTGGCGAGCGACGTGCTCTTCGACGATTTCTTCGTCGTCATCCCAATCCTCATCATCTTCGAAGTCTTCTTCGAATTCTTCCTCAGCTTCTTCCTCTGCCTCTTCTTCGACTGGGGCTTCTTCTGCGGCGCCTTCGTTCTCACTAAGGCGAGTGATAAGGTCTGCTTTCTTACCTGAAACAGGTAGACCTGCTTCCTTTAGCAACTCCTTGAGTTGTGCGACTGTTAATTTATCATATTCTGCCATCTAGATTCCTCCTTCAGACCTTCTCCAAGAGATATATTCCGTCCTGGAAGACACGACGGTCTCGGTTCTTGACGGTAGTACAGCGCTCGATGTTGGCTGCAGTCTGACCGACTGCTTCCTTGTCTATTCCGCTAACTACAACCTCAACCTTGTTCTGGACCTTGACGTCCACACCAGTTAGAATATCAGCGGTTCTTGGAACACGCTCTCCGAAGTAATTGTTTACCACGAACTTATTGCCCTTTACGGCCATTGTCATAGGGAAGTGAGAATAGAATGCCTTCAGGTTGTAGGTGAAGCCATCTGTTACTCCTCTAATCATGTTGTTAATGTGTGCTTTCCATGTACCAGCCAGTGCCTTCTCCTTGCGGCGAGGCAAATCAACACGAATCAGAAGGCCACCGCCCTCCTGGAATATGCTGACTTTGGCGTCAACGAAATCACGACTCAATGAACCACTTGGTCCAGTGATGGTTACATTTCCATCAACAAGAGTTGCTGTGACACCTTCTGGAATCACTACATTGTGTTCGATACGATCCAATTTTACCATCTTAATCACCTCAGTACACGTATGCGAGGAGTCGACCACCAATGCGGCTCTCCTTTGCGTCTTTGTGGTGCATAATACCACTGTTAGTAGTAAGAATCAGAAGTCCGAAATCTTGAGCAGGAAGGTAGCGACCTTCCCACTTGTCGAACTCCTGACGGCGGACGGAGTGACGTGGCTTTACTACGCCACATTCGTTGATAGCACCGCGCAATTGCACGTTGTATGAGCCTCCACGGCCGTTGTCGTTTCTTTCAATTTCACCTACGTATCCTGAAATCTGCATGATTTCAAGGACCGAACCAAGTAATTTGCTTGCGGGGGATAATTCTACGTCATACCTACCGGCTTGTTCTGCATTGAACAACTTAGCCAGGGCATCATTTAATGGATCAAACTGCATTTTATCACCTCAACTCATTTTCTTAAATCCAATACTAGGAGCGATGTCGCGGAAACATTGCCTGCACAATCGCAGACCGTGTCGACGGATCATTCCACGTCGGCGTCCGCAGCGGCGGCAACCAATGGTACGTCCAATCTGTTCTCCGTGGTCACGTGCCATGCTTCACTCCTCCAGGATTTTGAGACCGTAGTTCTCGACAAACCATGCACGGGCCTCGTCAGCAGTGGTTCGGTGGTTCATAGCGACCTTTGCCGAGCGTCGACGACGACGGCTGACACGGTGTCCTGGCCTTTCTAGGACGATATTGATGTCCATTCCGAAGATGCCGATATCCGGGTCATATTTTTGGTCGGGGAAGTCTGTATAATCTGGAATTCCGAAGGACAGGTTGCCCTCACGGTCGAAATTCCATGTTGGAATTGTGTTCTCACGGACCCAAAATGCATCGGTGAGGAACTTCTTGATTGTGTCTTGGTTACGCATGGTTGCCTTACAACCGATTGGGAAACCAACACGGACCTTGAGGTCACGATTCTGCTGCTTTCCAAGTGTGCGCACTGGATCTACTCCAGAAACGAGCTTCAGAACAGATTCTGCATTGGATAGACGGTCACCGCCTTCACCAACACCAATGTTGATGACGACCTTGGTGATTCTTGGTTGTACCATTGGGTTTGCCATATCACTCATTGTGTCACCTCCACGCCTGGTAGGGAATTATTTCCTACAGTGAATACATTGTTTGCAGTGGTACTGAATCCTTCGAATTCGACTTCGTTAGGCATACTGGAACGCTTGACGATGTAGTTGCTCACATCTGCCAACTTTCCAATGTGTGTTCCGCCAACGAGCATGCAGCGGGTGCCTTCGCCGAACTTGATGTGCTTGATGACCTTCTGCTCAGGCAGACCGATCTTGAGTGAATCACCAGACTTGTGCTCAGTTGCATCATCAACAATGATGTTGCGGCCATCGTGGAGGTGGACCTGTGTCTTTCCTCCCTTGATGGTAGTCTTGCCTTCGATTCGACAAACCTTCCATCCGGCTTCCTTAGCGGTGATTGGGCGGTAGCGTAGACGACCATTGGTGTCGAGAACGCAACGGTAGTTGTTATCTCCAAGGGTGAGAACATCCATCAAACCAACACCACGGCGGGTGTCTTTGACTACTCGTCCATCGACCTTGCAAAGTTCATTGTGTAGAATACGACGTACTTCACGTGTGGTTCTAGCCATGCCAAGAACATCGCGGATTACGATTGCTACCGGCATACTCCTCTCCAGATTATGAGCACCTGCGCGAGGGCGGGTGACCCAAATTGTGGTCTTTCGAGGAAGTGGCCAGCTTCGTGGTATTGCTAGGCGCTTTAGGTGACTGCTGCTTCCCATATGTTTCAACTCCTATCTGCGGTCAGGCTCTGCATACGCAGCTTGTCCGTCTCATCGAGTTTAACGACGACGACGTTGGAGGCATGGACCGATAGTGCCTCTTCTTTGTTGTCTGATGTAGTTGCGGTTGCACCTTCTACGAAGATGCGACCAGCATCGGAATTGATGTTTAGGACCTTACCAGTAGTAGGGTCTTTCTTGCGCTTGCCACCGACTCTCTTGCCACCGTGGGCTAGATCGCCACGAATGACACGGACGGTGTCGCCGACACGGATAGTGACGGTGCGGACGCCTGTCAGGCGGGCATCCGGCTTGTCGAGTTGAAGACGAGCGCGAACTCGCTTACGCTTAACGTGAATTGGGGCGTTGTACTGCGCCTTGCGCTGCTTGCCTGGCTTGCTGCTTTTTACCATCTTTCACACCTCAAACGATTTGCTTCGCTGTTGCGGCAATACGAGGCCAGCGTTCTGCTGCCTCTCGGGATACTGGTCCCTTGATATCGGAACCTTGGAGTTCATTGCCAGCGTCATTGGTAATGACACAAGCATTGTCTTCGAATTGGACCCAGGTGCCGTCGACCCTACGGAAAGGACGGCGCTGGCGGATGACGACAGCGGTATACATCTGACGACGTGTCTCAGGAGTTCCACGCTTGATGGAGACCTTGATCAGGTCACCTACACCTGCTGCTGGATAGCGACGCATTGTGCCACCGAGCTTGCGGACGTTGATAATCTGGGCAATCTTTGCGCCGGTGTTGTCAGCGACTTGAAGACGAGCCATTGTTGGCAGACCACGGGTCTGCTTTCCTGCTAGACCACGCATCAGGCCTCACCACCATTATTCTCAATGACACAGAAGGAGACTGTCTTGGAAAGTGGACGGCATTCCATCAACTTCACCTTGTCACCAACTGCAACATCTCCGATGCAACTTGGAAGATGAGCGGAAAGTGCGCTCGTACGCTTCTCATATCTCTCATATTTCTGCATATATCGAATATTATCGCGCTCAACTACTACAGTTCGGGCCATACCTAAACTAGCTACAGTTCCTTCCAAGACCTGACCGCGCAAGCGCAGGGATCCGTGGAACGGACAATTTACATCGCCATCCCACTCTGCAGTAGGGTTCTTTACATCAACTCCGATGTCTCTCATCGTGATCACTCCATTTTGTAATTGCGGTGTATTCTATCCTCGGAACGCTGCCGCACCAGCGAGCCTCGGATGACAGTGTTTTCACCGTCGATGTTGAATTCGATTGATGCCTTTCCGAGAATGACCTCTCGGCCCTCCTCCAGCATCGTGATGGTCTCTCTGGTCTCATCAAGGACAAGACCGCTGCGTCCAACCAGAGTTGAATCGCTTGAAGACGCAATGTGAATATCGCGTCCAATCCAAGGTTGGTTGAGGAGAACGTTGACCATCTCAGCGCACCTCCACATTGAATCCATTATTCTTGAGAACCGCTGCAGCCTTCTTCTTGTGATCTCCTTGGAGTTCAATCACACGGCCCTTGACGGTCCCGCCAGCTGCACACCTATTCTTCAGGAGTTTAGCCAACTCACCGATGTCGATTGCGGAATCTTCGATTCCCTCGACCTTGGTGACTATCTTTCCGTAGCGACGGCGGTCGGTGGTGATGGTTGCCATTTGCTGTTCCTTAGCGATCTCCTGACAAATACAAAGTTCATCAGGTAATCCACATACGTTACAGATAGCAGCCATTCATTTCACCTCCTTCGTTCTACTTGTTTGATTATTATCACTCGCTCATCTTTGTCTTTAGACGAGCGATACTTCTGCGGGTAGCCTTGAACGCACCCATATTGGATGGTGTGCCACCAAGTGCTTGCTCAGCACGGAGTTGTAGCAACTCCTCTTGGAGTTCAGTAAGACGGTCTTCCAGAGCCTCTAGGCTCATGGTTGCAATCTCTCTGTTGCTGACGTGGGTCACTTTGCTCCCTCCTCAGTTTTTTCTGCTGCTGCAGCTTCTTCTTTTGCTGCATCCTGGATTGCTATCTCTTCCTTGGAGAAGATTGTAATCTCGTGAGGTAACTTGGTACCCTTACGCATGATTGCAACTGAAACTCCGATTGTTCCCAACTTCTTGATACAGACCGAATAGCCAGTATCCATGTGCTGAAGGGCGGTTTCGCCACAGTACTTTACGTGTCCACGAAGGAACTTCTGTGTACGGTTACGAGAACCGGTCAACTTTCCAGATAGTGTGATTAGAACTCCACGAGCTCCTGCTTCCATAATGTTGAGGGCAGCAGAGTGTCCTGCACGGCGGTAATACCAGCCACGCTCCATTGCGCTTGCAATCTTCTCTGCCATAACCTGTGCATTTAGTGCTGGGTCCTCGACTTCGTCTACCTTTAGACGAGGGCTGTCGAGGCTGAACTCGTCGCTCAGTCTCTTCTGAAGGTCGTTGATGATCTTACCCTTTCGGCCAATGACCATACCAGGGCGCTCAGCCTTGATTGTTACTTCAGTTCCTTGAGGGGTACGGCGGATTTCTAATCCACCAAATCCTGCTTTCCTTGTGTTATTCATCAAGAATTCCTTGACTAGATGGCGCTCGACGTTTCGGTCGATGATGCGTCTTAAAGTGCTCTTATTGTTACTCATGATAAATCACCTCAGAATTCGTCCTCCAAGTCATCTTCAGCACCGCTGAAGTCCTCGAGGAAAATCTCGAGATTGACACGATAGTGATTCGATGGGCTTGCACGTCCACGCGCACGTGGAATCCATCCTCTCTTAATCTGGCCACGGTGTGCAGCACAGTGAGTGATAACCATCTCCTCCGGTTCAATGTCTTCGTACTGGTGGCGAGCATTCTCCATGCAACTCTCGATGAGTTTGATCATGATTCTGCTTGCCTTGACGGGATAACGACCTGGTCCGACTCCACCCTTGCGGTGGCCGACCATAGATGGTCCACTTCGCTTGCGTCTCTTGTTACCAGAACCGAGGCGGAATGGAACTGCGACTGCCTTACGACGGATGTCGGGGCGGTCACTGTCTATTTTGAGAACTTTGTTGAGGAACTCGATTGCTTCACCGGCTGTGCGGTGCTTGATAGCACGAGAAATCTCGAACAAGTGCTTGACGTGTACATCTTGATCGGTAGTACGAGCAGTTGCTAAGCGGCTGCCTTGCAACAACTGGGTGTATCCCTTCTGAGGAAGTTCACGACGCTTGGAGCGGCGGTCCATTTCTGACTTTTTCCAACCCATTCCAATCATCTCACTTCAATGCCACGTGGGCGGACGAGCGGGTCGCACCGACACCAGGTCCGCTGTGTGTAACACTGCGGCGGGTCGGAGCGAACTCTCCTAGGTAATGACCTATCATTTCTGGCAGAACCTCGATTTCAACGAATTTCTGGCCGTCATGGATTGCGATGCGCTTGCCTACAAAACCAGGCAGAATTGGGACGTCACGACGATGTGTGCGGACGGTCCTTCCAGTAGAACGGCGGACACGAGCGATGAAATGCTCGTTCTCATTTGAGAGTCCACGTCCAAGGGACCTACGTGCACGGCTTGGAAGTAGAGTGATGATCGAAGGTGCATCTGGGGCCTCTTCAGAGGGCCACAATGGCATTGCCTTCAGCTCTTCGACTTCGTATCCACGGTAGGTAAATTCCTTTTTCTTGCGGCCTGTTACAGTGCTGCGCTTCTTGCGTGCCTTTCTTCGGCTCGCTTTGGGGGTCATGAATGACTTCTTCTTTTTCGCCATTGATATTCACCTCAGATTTTCTTGCCGCGACCTCTGCCCGTGCGGCTTGGGGCAATATGTCCGACCTTAGCACCAGGAGAGGTACCTCGGGCGACGGAGTTGGGACCGTGGACCGCCTGGTGGTTTCCTCCACCGTGGGGGTGATCCACTGGGTTCATTGCGACACCACTAACATGCGGGAACAACTTTCCACGGGCCTTGGCCTTGTAGTATGCTGCACCTGCAGTTCGCAGAGGCATCTCGCCACGGCCATGGCCTGCGAGAACGCCGATTGTCGCTCGGCAAGTTCCGACGAGGTCCTTGGACACGCCAGATGGTAGACGGACTCGCACCTTGTTATCGAGGTGAGCCTCGATAACTGCGGAGTTTCCTGCAGTACGAGCGATCTTGCCGCCGTCTCCAGGACGAAGTTCTACGTTGTTGATTGCAGTACCCTCAGGGATATTTGCCAACTTGGTGATGTTGCCGGGACGTAGTGCGGCATTGTCGCCGATTGCGATGCTAGAACCAACCGAGAGTCCCTCGGTTGCAACTACGAGTGTGGTTGCGCCATCTGGCAACTTGACCCTAGCGAGTGGAGCGGTGTGGACCGGACTGTGAATTAGTTCGGTTACCTCTCCAACTACGCCATCTACGCGTGGCATTGTATTAGCACCAGGGAATCTATGGCTCGCAACGCGGTAACGCGGGGAGCTGCCCTTTCGCTGTGCACGAATTCTCTTACCCATGATATCACCTCAAATCAGAATGCACCTAAGCGCATTGCAGCCTCATCTGCATGGTAGCCTTCAGCAAGTCTCACCGAAGCGAGTTTGCCGTGCTTTGTGTTTCGAACATTGACCTTAGCGACCTCTGCATCGAATAGAATTTCAACTGCTGCTGCAATGTCGCCCTTTGTTGCGGACCTGCGGACCACGAACTCGAGTCGGTTATCAGAGGAACGAGCCTCCATAGCCTTCTCAGTAATCCATGGCATCAAGATAATATCGTACGGATTTACCATTCATCACACCTCCTCAGTTTAATGCCTCCACGGCTGTCTTAGTAAAGACGGTAAGACGACCTAGGTCGCCACCAGGTGCAAGGTCCTCAGCACAGAGGTCCTTTGCAGCAACAACGTCGACACCAGGTAGGTTGCGAGCGGCCTTAGCCAATCCATCCTTGTTAGCGACGACGAGTAGAATGCTCTTCGGTGTCTTATGGACACGTCCACGCATGGTAGCCTTTCCAGCACGGATCTTGCGACCGTCCTTTGCACGGCGGAGGTCGTCTCCAAGACCAAGTGCCTCGAAGATTGCTCCTACCTTTCGGGTACCACCGGAGAGGTTGAATTCCTCGATGTCCATCTTCTCACCATTCTCGGAATAATCGCCAAGAATGATTGGTAGAGTCTTGATTTCCTCAGCGAAGCGGTGACCACGGTTTGACACCATGTCGATGTCAGTGGTTGCTGCTAGTGCTGCGTTACGAGCAAGTCTGCGCTCGTTGCGGTTCAACTTGCGGGACCAGTCTTTCTCGACCTTTGGTCCGTGTGCCCTACGACCACCAAGGGTGTGAGGGCTCTGTGCGCCACGGCGCTGACCGGTGCGTCGCATGATACGAGATACACCACGGCCCTTACCCCACCATTCGACGGAGTGCTTCATACCCGCCATTGGCTTGCGCTTTCCGGAGTGTGCATTGGAACCGTATGCTTGGCGGCGGTTAGCACGGGCACTTGCCACAGCTAACTTAACCAAATCAGCGCGCATTGGAGCGCTGAAGGACTCCGGTAGGGAGACCTTCTTTCCGAGTTCTACATCTATCTCGTAGACCTCTTGTAGGCGGCCTGCATCAAGTTCATCTTGTTCGATGTTGTTGAGGATGTTGTGTACTGCTACCTTCATCTTCAGACCCCCTGCTTGCTTGCTGTACTGACATATGTGATCTCGTAAGGGTGAGTTGCCTTATCCGAGCCGCGGGTTGCGTCACGGAAACGAACCAGACGCTTTGCTGGCCCTGGAAGGCTGCCCTTAACGAGGACATATTCCGAGTTGACCTCGCCGTAGTGAAGGAAACCACCCGCTGGGGTGATTGACTTGTCCTCGGCAGAGGCGATTGAAAGAATGCGCTTGTTGTACTCTGTGCGCTGGTGGTATCCGGTCTGTCCACCCTGACGGATGGTCTTACGAACGTATCCAGTTCCGAAGTCACCCATGTTACCGTGTTGTCGGCGCTTCTTGGAGTTCTTGTGAGACTGAAGTTTTCCACCGAATCTCTTGATGACACCTTGCCATCCATATCCTTTAGTTACTCCAACCGCATCTACGAAGACGCCTTCTTCGAAGACATCTCCAATGGAGAACTCTGTACCGAGGTTCTCCTTTGCATATTCTAGTTGAGCATCAAAGTTACTACCAGTCAATCCTAGTTCCATGACCTCTGGGGTCTTGGAAGGAGTTCCTGTAATTGTATGAGGTTGAGTTGCAGCGATTAGGCGTACTTCGCAAAGGTCTGCTTCTAGTAGAGCTTCGAAGTGCTTGTCGGTATCGTGCTGCTTGTTGACATTCTTTTGAAGACGGCGCTTCAACTGGGGGAAGGACTCTTCAATAATCTCTGAATCAGTCCAAGCCTCGCCAGCGGCCTGTTTGCCGTATGGAGTTTGCTTGTATCCACGTACTCCAAGGATCCTCATCTTAGGAACCTCGACGACGGTAACAGGGATTCTAACTTCCTGTCCCGCGCTGGTTGAGTGTGGGTTCATATCGCGAGCCATGATGTGGGTCATACCAGCTTTCCAGCCGGCAAATCCCTGTACACGGACTTCGCTCGCATCGGTTTCTGGCCACGATTTTACATGTCCGAAATGACGTGCAGACCGCTTGCGCGGGCTAAATGCCATACTACCACGTCGTGGGTGACTTCTCTTTGCCATTGTTTCGGCCTCCTTATGTTCAATATACGACACATTGGCCCCCCGATAGGGGCGTGCGAAGGCTCGTCAGGGGGTGGAGAGGCCGTGACACCGGCTCCCAATCCACGAGTGGGTTTGGGAGTAATGGGATGCTGCGCATTGCCCACAATGTCTGGCCGCTCACCTTCAGAGCATTCCGCCGACTTGCCACCCATATATGAGTGGTTCGGTACAAGAACGGGCAACAGGGGGCCCGACCCCCTATTGTTACAGGGGGTCTTCAAGCATTTTGGTTGAGGGTGATTTTCATGGATGGTGCGCACAATCCTCTTGAGCCATCGCCTAACAACATGATGCTATGCCGGCCACTCTATCGCATCCCAATCTCGGTGATGGGGTCGAGGCAAGAGCATATCAGCTCCTCGCTGCAAAAGATGCACTCACCGGTTCTACTCTCCTTGTGATGCCTACTGGACTGGGCAAAACCGCAGTGCAGTGGATGGCAATGGCAGAGGCAATGAACGGCAAAGGTAGGATTGTGTTAGTTGCTCCAACAACTGGGCTGGTTGCCCAGCAGACTCGGATGGCAAAAGACATGCTCAATATCGATGAGGACAAAATTGTCATGCTAACAGGTGATGTTCGTCCAAAGAAGCGCTGCGAACTTTGGAATGATGCAAAACTAGTGATGGCCACACCACATGTGATTCGCAATGATGCTCGAAATGGATTAATCCTCCTTTCCGAAATCGACTTGTTGATCTTCGACGAAGCGCATCATGCAACCGGTTCGGATTCCATGGCCCAATTAGCAGACCTCTACCTAGAAGCATCCCCTTCTGCAATGGTATTAGCAGCAACTGCATCTCCAGGAGTAAAAGAGGCGAAGGTTCGTGAAGTCATTACCAGACTTGGAATTGAACGACTTTGCGTTTCACGCAGGGAAGATGACCTCCTCGCACCATATGTTACTGCAATGGATATCGAAAAGCATGAGATCGCCCTACCCGAAAACCTACTTTCGATAATTCGACCACTGCGTATGCTTGAGGCTGAAGAAGCCGAATTCCTACGCAGGGGTGGCTACCTAATCAGAAAGGGCCGTATTACAACTGCAGCAATAGATGAAGCACACAAGCGTGCGAGTGCATCTATTGGTAGAGGTGACCCTAGAGGGTATGATGCTGCAAGGAGAATAGGTGACCTACGCAGATTACATCGTCTGCTAGACTTGATTGAGACTCAAGGGGTACAATGTGCAATTCAGTATCTCGACCGGGCGCGTAATGATTCCGAACGTAAGACCAAACGCTTCCTTGGGCTTTCTGAAGTTGCAACATTCCATAGGACCTGCAAAGGTATGGACGAAATTCATCCAAAATCTCAGTTGATAATCGATTTGGCGACAAAGGGCTTGGAAGGAGATGGTAGGATAATCATCTTCACCGAATATCGTGATACTGTAGAACTGCTTATCTCCAAACTCGAAGAGATGGATGGAGTAAGACCTGGTCGCTTTGTTGGTCAAACTAGTAAGGCGGGAAATATTGGTATGAAGCAGAAAGAACAGATCGCCCAACTCGACCGCTTTAGAAACGGCGAATTGAACGTATTAGTCGCAACCTCAGTTGGTGAGGAGGGACTGGATGTCCCCGCTGCAGATAGCGTGATTCTGTATGAGCCGGTTCCAAGTGCTATCAGAGCGATTCAAAGGCGCGGACGAACCGCTAGACAGCGCGATGGCGATGTTCATATTCTGATAGCACGAAATACACGAGATGACTATGTTCAACAAGCCTCATTGAAGCGTGAGGAGATGATGTATAGAACTTTGAACCGCTTGCAAAGACAGAAATTTCTCCCCCGTAGAACCCCTCCTTCTGATGATGTATTGAGCGATTTCAAAGTGGATGGATTAGATGCTGAGAAATTCATCAAGTCAGAATCAGTCCGCCTGAAACGAGAGCCGGTTATTCCAGAGGTAGAAGAGGTGATTGAAGCACCGAAGGCTACAAGCAAATTCCAGTCGACAAATCGCCCCCGCTCTCAGAAGGGATTATTCGATTTCAATGCACCATCAGAAGCCAATTCTGAGGAATGGTGGCACCCGGTATTGGATGGTAGTTCATCCCCCTCAAGGATAGAAGAGGCGGCTGCGGCGGCTGCGGCTCAAACCGAAGCCGACGGATTAACCGAGATGAAAGAGGGGCCATTGATTAGCCTCGACCATCGAGAGGGACAGTCCACCTTGCCGGCCATGCTGAAACTCCACGGTCATGAAATCAAAATCGAAACTCTTCCAGTTGGCGATGTACGCATCTCTGACCGAATAATCATCGAAAGAAAATCAGCGAGAGATCTCATCGATTCACTGATTGATGGGAGATTGATTCACCAGGCTAGAAGATTGCTTGGAGCAGCAGCTAGACCGCTATTGATAATCGAATCAACTGAAACTGAGAGGGTCCATCCAAATGCCGTAATGGGAGCCATGGCATGGATTACCCTCGACCTCGGCTTACCAGTATTGATGACTGGAGGGTCGGAAGCGACTGCTCGCTTCATCTCTATTGCAGCAAGAAGAGAGGCCAGAATCCTCGATTTATTATCCGGTAATAGCCGTCCGAAATCCCTCGATTCCGAGACTACGACAATCGAAGCAGCCTCAAGGGAAATTCGTGCGATTATGGAAGGTGAACAAAGCGAAGGCCCATTGGCGAAGAGATGGTCTGAAGAAGTGATGGCAACAAGGTGTAGACTCCTCTCAGAATTACCGGGAATCGGTATGAAAACCGCACGGTGTATTATGGAAGAAGCAGGTAATATTTCGGCTCTATGTCAATTTAGTGAGCAGGAACTTGCATCTATTGAAGGCGTGTCGCCACAACAGGCGAAAGAACTCCACCGATTTTTGGTTGGCTAATCAACTACCAATGATCAAAGCACGGGTGCGCAACTGGGCAAAACGGTCGGTATAATGACCGAAAGCAAAGGCGATGATTTCAGTGAGATTAACCACTGGAATTGCGGTATCTTTGTTCGCCACTCTTCCAGCCTTACCTTGCCAAGAATCGAGATTGGAATGAGAAAGAGTGCAAGCACTAACAATTACATTTGCTCCTGCACTCTTAGCATCTGAAAGGACCTTTGCAGTCATCTTCATCACGCTGTCACCAAGTGTGAGCAAGGAGGGGTTTCCAACAGAGCGGGTTTTCGAGGAATACTCGACTGGTCGGCCACCGAGGGCGGTAATCAACTGCTCCATGTAAGTGGGATTCCAGACATCATCGCCACCACATGCTCCTTCTTTCTGCATGGATGGCCCATAATAGCACGCAATATCAAGGTCAAGAGGATTGATTACAGCGGCCTCAACCTTGTCTAGGCCGATTTCATCGACCAGCACATGTAGGAGGTGATGAGTCTGAACTTCGCTAGCATCTAGTGACATTCCGGTAATCTTCTCAAGCACACGGTTGGCGCTTGCAAGAGCGATTGGATCATTCTTGAAAGTAGAAAGTGCGTCATGCATTACACCTTGAGAAGATGCACATGCTGTGATGATATCATGCCCGTTATTCTGGGCAAGAGCGAAGTTTCGAGCATTGAGGGCTAATTGCAACTCAGGGTTTCCCTGTCTGATGACATCGCCACCATCGCTATTGTAACCAACCATCTCAATCAAATCGATGCCGAGGCTTTTGCAAAGCGGTTGGATGGTATCTTCTACCTCTTGGGAGGCTTGGCGTGCAACGTTGCCGGGATAATAGGAATACTTGACCATCACAAACACCTCAGAATCTCCTGTCCAATTCATTGAACATCGCTACCACTTCGTGGTGATTATGGACCTTTGAATTGAACATATCTGGAATCTTACCAATTCCAGCTGGTGGCATCAACATCCCCTGGAAGCCTCTCATCATCGGTCCACCATTTCGTGTGAACCCAAGCATCATCCTAAGTGAAACACCATTCATGATGTTTGAACCAAGTCCAAGAGGGCCGAGGACCTGACGGTAAAGTGTGGTCTCGTTCACATTTCCAGATAGTTTGACCGAGCGTGCATACCACTTGACCATGCGTCCACTCTTACCTGAGAATTTGAATTCTGAAAGTAATCTTGCACGGGCATCATAGAGCCCGTTTGCTGCTTTTTCACCATTGGCTCCGTGCCTAGAAATTGCACCGATGTCAGCCTCTGACCAAACGCCGCCATTTCCTTGAAGCAAGGAATATAATTGGTCTGTTTGAGCCGCTCCGCTTCGTGAATCCTGGGCGCGTATCCAGCGTTGTAATGCGATTCCAGGCCCGGAATATGCATCATCAATACCGTAGGTATCCGACATTGCATTGAGTAGTGGGAAACTCGATACATCTCCCATTT
>Ga0315329_10000460_pt1 | contig 15732 bp, 19 predicted proteins | sample M150032315metaG_FD_203459 | JGI IMG/M metagenome (GOLD analysis project Ga0315329, IMG submission 203459) | Ammonia-oxidizing marine archaeal communities from Monterey Bay, California, United States - M1 500m 32315 | ecosystem: Environmental > Aquatic > Marine > Coastal | place: USA: California...
CAATTTGGTCGAGTGATAATGTTCCATCAATTCTCGCTCTAACTAACTCAAGTGTAGCAGTTTCAGCATCGCTCAATTTGTCAGCGAGGAATTCGACGATATCACTCCCCATTAGAAGACCAAGTTCAGCAACTCCAAGCCAACTCGTCCATCCCATTTTCTCTAGGAGTGGCTCAAGATCCCTTTCACCATCATCAAATGCATGAATAATTGTTTCAGGATTCATCAGGACCGCCTCTTGATTCCGGCTAAGATATTGATGAAAGCACTCTCGGCAGCAACGCGTTCACAGCGTCCACTCCATCCAGCAGCTCCATCGTGCCCGCCGCCATCACCACCCATTTTTTCAGATAGTGTTTCCATTATCCTACCTAGGTGAACTCCTTCGATAGTTGAAGACCTGGGCGCTCTTGCAGTAAGGCGGGTTTCCCCGTCACGGTTACGGCTGACAAGGGCAACTTCTGCCCCACCTTGAACAAGTAATCCTGCTACTCTTCCTTCGAGTATTCCTGCATAAGTGTGCACCAAGTTCCAGGAGCCAGCATCTGTCATCTGGTTCCTTCCCAGTGCCTTCATTATCGCACCGCGGTCACTTGCTGACATTGATTCTTGCTGTATTTCTTCAATAAATTCTTGATATTCAAATCCAGCGCTATCCATCATGTCAGCACCTGCTTGTAAAGCAGCGGCATCCGCATGTCTAAACCTTGCAGTATCTGTAATCAGTCCGGCAAGAAGCAATTTTCTGACCTCGTCGGTAAGCGATTCTGGAGAGAATTTCTGTAGATATGTGAAAATAATTTGTGTAGTCGAGCAAACAGGCATTCTCATTTCGAGGTCACCCTCTGTAAATTCCCAATCACATGTATCGTGATGATCAATAACGCAAATTGGAACACCATCTGGTAACTTAACGCCCGTTTGGCTTTCAGCAGCAGCATCAACGATAATGATGCCACCAATATTATTGGGCCATGATGGCGTTTCTGAGATTTTTCTAAATGGTGCACCGGTTTCTTCGCATAATCGGGATGCAAGACGACCAAGATGCAGACCACATGCCATCAGAGATGGATGTGAGGATGCTAGAGCGATTGCAGAACCAATTGTGTCCATATCACCATTGCGTCCAGTGACTACAGGAACTGCACCACGAGACACGGCTCCATCAATCCAAGCCTTTAGTTGGTCCACGCTCATCCCTCTAGTGTAGCCTTTAGTTGGTCATAGGTGGAAATTAACTCAGCTTCCTTTGCTGAAATTGTTTTTAGTGCATCCTTCAGTTGATCTAGAGTTGATTGTAAATCCTGTTTCAACTGGTCTCTATCTTCAACTTCAACCAATACGGCACCCATTTGGCGATGTAATGCGAGGTCATCGGGCTGTGAGTCTACAGCTGCAATAGTTCCCTCTAATTCACGAACTTGCGCATTGATTTGTGCGACTTGCTGACGTGCGTTTTGCACTTCTGCGACGACCATCTGCAATGCTTGTGCTTGTTCCATTGTCATCCCTCATCATGCGGTGGTTGAAGAATCCATCACCTCGATTACCCTTCGGGCAATTACGAGTGACCTCATTCTTGTATTCCAGATTGCACGAATATCACGTGCTCTTGGTTCTTGTAAATCCATGGTGAATGAATCACCATCTAGACTGACATCTTGTTCAGTAGAAAGGCTAGCAGCAAGAGAATTTGCATGTGGAGAATCCACCCTCAGGCGGATAGTCCACATTTTACTCACTCCTCTTCGTCGATCTCACCTGCAGCAAGTGCACGCTCGTATTCGACTGCAGCCTGTTGTGCGATGTATGCCATATCAGCGGTGGTTGCACCTTCTGCATTACGGCGTATGATTCTGTTATTGGTGTCAGATGCACGGGTGTAAGGTTCCCATGCTCCACCAGCGAAGGTGTGTCCACACTTGCCACAGGACCAGATACCCACCGACTGGCGAGCGACCTTGCGGTACTGGCATACCGGGCAGGTATACTTGGAATTCTTCTTCTTCAAGGCCATGCCTGCATTGCGGCGTACACTGACACCATAGCGTGCGCCGAAACGACCGGTTAATCCTGCCTTTTGTGTTCGCTTTGCCATGTTCAAGCCTCCTTGGAGTTGACGAGAGCAGCGAGTTCAGCACAGCGGGACTGTGCGACATCGAGGATCTCAGCGAATTCGGCCGGCGTGAAAGTTCCCTTTAATCCCTTCTGAAGAGAATGCAGATGTCCCTCATCACCTAAGGTGATGTGGATCCTCTCATCTCCTCCGAGTTCTTCCTCGTCATTTGCATCGAGAACATAACGTCCTCCAACACGGGTAAAGGAACACATTGTAGGGGTCATTGAAACTGTTAGGGGGTAATCCTCGCCGATGTCAAATCTCTCGGCTGGTACAGTAGCAGTTCGCAGTGCTGCGATGGCACCAAGTGCACACGCGTCGAAAATATTACCCTTGTCAGAAAGCACATGAATATCGATCATTACTCCGAGAACTTTCTCCCCCGGAATGATGCAAAGAGCATCCATATCGATACATCCGGACTCACGGATTCCACGGTCAACAACTCTTCCAAGTTCGATTGATTGTGGGGATGGAGGTCCAGGTTCATACTTTCGTCCGGCGATTGGGCGGAGCTCGGCTCCACACATCAGAGAACCCTGAGCGGGGCGGTCTGGCCAAGGCGTTCGAACTTCGAATTTGACTCCAGCGTAGATAATCGTATCACCCCAAGTGACCTTTGCACTACCTTCTGCATTGTAGAGGCAGTTTGTCTCTAGTGTAATGTCACGAGAATCCCATTGGCCACGGCCGTCGATTCTTTGGTCACTCTCTGCGAGTTTTTCCAATTCTTGACGAAGTAATGAAGGAACTAGTTCGACCATCAAGCCTCACCTCCATTCTTCTCATCATAGCGTCGCTTGAGGGCGTCCACCATTAGTACATGAATTTCCTTTGCAGCCTTCATATTGTATTCAAGGCAGGTGTTGAATTCCTCAACTGAGAGGTCGCCATCCATCTGAAGGAATGCGATTTCACCGGTAGTTGGTAGAATTCCCATAGGCAAATCAGCCTGACCGTAATTATCCTCTGCTTTGTCAAGATCTAGGACAACAGTGTCCTCAACCTTTCCACTAGCAACACCGACGATTAAATCCCTCATTGGGATTCCAGCGTCAGCAAGAGCAACAGCAGCAGCAGTGATTCCGACACAACGGGTTCCTGCTTCTGCAGCGAGAATTTCGATTTCGACACGAATCTTGGAACGTGGGTAACGCTCGACTAGAACAACCGATTCTAGAGCTTCAGCGGTAACTTTGCTAATCTCTCTTGAACGGCGGTTGAATCCTGGACGGATTCTATCGCTTGTAGAGAATGGTGCCATATTGTATCGCACATCGATTACAGCACGGTCTTGGCGCTGAATCTTACGTGGATGTGCTTCCATTGGTCCATAAACCGCACATACTGCTACGTTGAGTCCATGTTTAACCCATGCCGAACCATCAGCAGCAGGTAAAACCCCAGCCTCAACTTCGACTTCTCTCATTTCATCGATAGCACGACCATCTAGTCGACTACCGTCTTCGTTTAGTAATTGTATATCTCCGTATCCACCCATCAGGCAACACCTCCTGGTGCATCATTCATGATTGCCTCAAGCGAGGCATCAAAGGTAGCCCTGTGGCCACCACTGCGAACTAGGTCGAGGACCTGTCGCATGAAGGAGACGCCAGCAGCATCTCCATCAACCCATACTCGGCCGTTCTCTGCCACAATAATGCGACAGTCACTTGCTTCTTTCAGGGCCCTAAGAGTTGAATCTCCATCACCGCGTAGGCGGGAGATATGGTTCATGCTAATCTCGGACATCATACCTTCCTTTAGACGGCGAAGTCCGACACCTTTCATTGTGAGTACGACATTGTGGGCCTCATCGACCTCTTGGACTCGAGCGAGCATGACATCGCCAACATCCATGTGAATGCGGGCTGCACCAAACTCGACCTTCCATGGTGCGAGAGACATCGGTAGTAATCCATTGAATGGACCATTGACATCTGCGAACCAAAGATTGTTGCGCACACTCTCTACGACCCCTATTACAAGGTCGCCAGATCGTGGCATGTATGCAGCATTAATCGGGTCAACCGATACTGTGCCGTTTAGTTCCTTAACCCACCCGACTCGGGTAGCTATGATATTGTCGCCCTGTGATAGGGTTCCTGTTCCTGCTCGTACTCCGGTGGAGGCCCCGATGGCCTCACCAGGAGTCACTAGGCGCAGCTCGGCGCCTGTTTCCGCTCCTGACATTCTTTTGTCTCCGGTCCGGCCGACCCGCCAACCCATGATAAAGCAGCCGATGAAACAGAATGCTTAGAGTTCCTTAACTTCGCTTCCATGTGCAGCGCCTTTCACCTTTCCAATAAGGCTTCCAGCCATGCCAGGGGGGCATTCGATAATACAGGCCCAATCACCATTTGTTAACCACTCTTCCTTGTCTAGGAATGTGCGTAGAAATTTGCTTACTGCACCGTACCCAGAACCGGGAACTCGGAACGCGATTCTCACCGGTTCAAATGAAAGGGGAATCAATGGTTTGAGAACCTCAATTGCATCCTTCACTTGAACGTCCAATCGCTTGAATGGGTCGACAGAGAATCTACTTTCCTCTAGTGCAAGTTCAATCCTGGTTAGTGGGTGTGGAGTCTTTGCACGAGGATCGATAGCAGTAGAGTGAATCTCATGGATAATTTTCTGCCTCTTCTCATCGACCATAGATTTTCGCTGATTAGTAGTTAGTTGAATGCTCCCCTTTTCAAGAATTTTTATGGTGATTTCTGTGATGTCTTGGGTGGCAAAGGTATTCTCAATCGCTTCTTCAGTAGGACGGTCGCCGGCCCTAGCATCATGCCAAACTTCGTCAGTAGCAAGAAATTGGTCAATATCGACATCACTTGGGTTAGCCTTGAATTTGTCAACTAATTCAGGGTCACAGAGAACTTCGAAACGCTTGCCGCCAAACTCCCACCGAGCAAGGACAGCAGCGTCTAGGCTTACCATAACTTCAGTCACTCCTCAAGTGGCTTGAGTCTGTCAATTTGCTTGTTAACCTCGGAACGGTCCAGAATACGGTATCCCTCGCCATCGACGACTGAAACTTCAACCGCCTCTCGATTAAGTTCCTGGTCGTTAGCATTACGCAATGCTTCAAGTCCGAGTTTCATTGCGGCATTGAGTGTCAAATTTTTCTTCCAATTCTTTTCGAAGTATTCGATAACGGTATTACGACCGCTTCCAATAGCTCCTGCATGATAGGATTGGTATGCTCCAGATGGGTCTGTTTCAAACAGATGTATTCCATTATCGTCAACTCCTCCGATTAGTAAGGCTGTACCAAATGGTCTCGAGCCTCCATACTGGGTGAATGATTGCTTAAAGTCACAAATCTTCTTTGTTAGGATGTCAACAGGTACCGAAGCGGCATAGGTGATTCGGTTGATCTGCGCTTCTACTCTAGCGCGAGCTACCAATTGGCGGGCATCGGCTACTAGTCCAGATGTTGCGATTCCAACATGTCCATCGATTTTGAACATCTTTTCAATGGATTCTGGAATAATTAAGCGACTTGCGATTCTCTTATCGCAAACCAATACGACACCGTCGCGAAACTTCAGTCCGGCAGTAGTTGTTCCTCTCTTAACCGACTCTCTAGCATACTCCACTTGGAATAAACGTCCGTCGGGGCTGAAGGTGGTAATACCGTGGTCATATCCTCTACCGCTGGGTTGCATGAGTGCACCTCTACCCGCTGTCCGGGTCGGGGTCTTATCAACCTTGGTGGGGTGGGACTACCGTGAAGGTCGCAGTTCTATCTAGTGGCGGCAAGGACAGCACAGCAGCGTTGTGGTGGGCTCAGTGTAAAGGTTGGGAGGTTAGCCACCTCATCACAATGATAGTCGAGGGTGATGACTCATGGATGTTTCAGATACCTGGGACCTCATTTGTAGAACAGCAGGCTGAGTTATGCGGTATTGAGTGGGTTTCGATTCCCACGATGGGTATTGCAGAAGAGGAAGTGGGAGATCTTGAGATAGTCCTATCTTCATTAGAACTCGATGGGATTGTTGCAGGCGCACTTAGGTCAGATTATCAGAAGACTCGGATTGAGAGAATGTGCGAACGATTGCAAATCAAATCATTCACCCCACTTTGGCACCAACCTAGCCTTATTCATATGCGTGGACTGGTTGAAAACGGCTTTGAAGTAATGATAACCGGTGTTTCAAGTGAGGGCCTATCAAGTGAATGGTTGGGCCGTGTTCTAACATCGGAATCTTTAGGCGAATTAGAGTCTCTTGCAGCGAAATATAGATTTCACGTAGATGGTGAAGGTGGGGAATACGAGACCTTGGTTATCGCAGGACCACACATGAATGGCCGCCTTGAAGTTGAATTCATTTCACATTGGGATGGCGTTAGAGGACACCTCGAATTCGCAAGATGAAAGCCCGCGGAATGTTCATGACCTCCGCACATGGGGCCTTACAACATGGCATTCTGCCCACTCGACTACCGCTACGGCTGTCAGGACTTCAAAGAGATATGGTCAGAGTTAGGCCGCCACCAGCGCCAACTCGAAGTTGAGAGAGCACTAATTTGGGCTCATATGCAGATGGGAAGAGTGTCTGCAGATGATTATGCAATCGTAGAAAAAATTGCAGTACCTTCGGTTGTCACTAAGGAAAGGGTAAGTGAAATCGAGGCAGAAACACGTCACGACATAATGGCCCTCACCAAGGCAATGGCCGAAGCAGCAGGAGAAGCCGGTTGGTGTATTCACTTGGGTGCAACTTCCAATGATATTGTTGATACAGCTGTAGCATTACAGTTGAGAGATTCCATCATTCTTCTTAGGGAGCAATTGTGCAACTTGATTGCAGTTACTGCCGACCTCTCTGAAAGAGAGAGGGATACCGTCATGTTGGGCCGAACCCATGGTCAAGCTGCAGTACCCATTACATTTGGATTGAAGGCAGCAGTTTGGGTAGATGAGATGCGCCGTCAACTCATACGCTTAGATGAAGCATCACCGCGAATTGCCGTAGGAAAGTTCCTCGGTGCAGTTGGAACCGGTGCAGCCCAAGGTGAAGGTGCACGGGAATTGCAAAACCTAATTCTCACACATCTCGGATTAGGAGTTCCACTAGCTACCACTCAGGTCGTTGGAAGAGATCGCTATGTCGAATATGTATCCTGGCTTGCTAATGTCGCATGTACATGCGAGAAGGTATTACAGGAGATTCGCAATCTTCAGCGTAGTGAAATCGCAGAGGCTGGAGAGGGATTCGATGTCAAGAAACAAGTCGGCTCCTCGACAATGGCACACAAAAAGAATCCCATCAAGAGCGAGAATGCATCAGGCCTAGCCAGAATTGTCCGCTCATTCATTATCCCGACTTATGAAAATGCATTATTGTGGCATGAAAGAGATTTGGCAAATTCCAGTAGTGAGAGATTTACTCTCTCCCACGCATCTGCACTATGTGAGGATGTTATCGCTAAGACTGCAAATGTGTTGACCAATCTTTGGGTAGACTCCGATAGAATGCTAGCCAACATCGCCAGCCAAAAGGGCCTAGTTATGGCTGAAAAGGTCATGATTGACCTAGTCGCACATGGCATTGGTAGAGATGAAGCACATGAAATTCTACGCAGCGCTTCTTTCGAAGCTATTGAAAGCGGTGAAGAATTGATTGATGTATGCTCGCGAACCCCTGCCATTACTGCATGTTTTGGCGCTGACGACCTCGAGGCAATGTTCGACCCGGCCAATCACGTTGGAGTGTCGGGTGAAATCGTGGATGAAGCGGTTGCACTTGCCCGCGCAGCAATTGAGTAAATTACTCAGAAGTTTCAATTCTCTCTTTCTCGAGAGACTCGGCTTGGGTCATTGCCAACCTTACCAGGACAATTGCTATCCCTGCACTTAGAGTGAAGGCAATTCCTACTGTTTGACTCATGTTATACCACAATAGAATTACTCCTCCAATAGAGAGGTAGGCAATAACTTGGCATAAGGCCGATAATCTCTGTAGAATAATATGTGAATTCGTTCCAATAGCCTCTGAGTATTCGATAACGTATGTATGGATCATGAAATAAACCGCTTGGAAAGGAAGGCAAATTGCAATAAATATTAGAGCTATTTCTCTAAAATTTTGAGGGTCTTTATTCTGTTCAATTCCTTGGAATAGCATTACCGCGGTATTAGTACCTAGTAAAGCAGCCATAATCGTCCAACGCTTATCGGTAAAACTGGCCTTTGCCAACTCTACCTCGAGTTCGGAGTCATCAAGTTGTGGGCCCATCCAAACACCCTTCGCATTCGTGAAGGGTTTCTATGTTGTGCTTAATGAATAGGCCAAGGAGCATGGTTGCTCACAACATTTGGATTGCGAGAATTGCGCCGCCAGTTAGTGTAGCAGTTACCATTAGCAAGACAATCATCATATGAGGGCCATATTGATTCTTATCCTCTAGTGCAGTGCCAAGAACTCCATCTTGTGCAATGGCTGCGAGCATTCCACCCTCAATTTCCTCAAATTGTGGAAGTGGTCGACGAGGAATTCTTTCCCCATCAATTAGCACACCTACGTCGCCCATATACAGCCTATGAGGGGATGGGTCATATGGGTTGTTATGCGCAATTGCTATGCCCTATGCCCTATGTATCCATATTATGCAGGAGCCAACGGTATCCGACATGAGTATTACCGATGAGCATATTGTTGTTGAGCCAAAGGTAACCGTAGGGAGTATTGCTTCGCAACTTGCAGATGACCCAAGTCTTGCTGTCCTTGTCAAAATCAAAGGTGGTAGCGACATTCAAGGAGTTGTTACGGTAAAGGATATTTTATCGCTAATGGCCGAAGGGAAAAATCCTGCTAAATTGAAAGTTGCGAAGGTAATGCGTACAAACATTATCACCCTAAATGGAGCCACCCCTCTTTCCAAAGCACTCGATATTATGCTCGCAAAACGACCTGATGCCCTAGTGATTACTGGTGCAAACGGCATATTCCAAGGATATTTCTCCCCTTCAGACTACCGTGATGCTACCCGTAGGCTAGAGGCTCATCAATTGATGAGTGTCCGCTTGACAAGATCGAAGAAAGTGATTGCTGAGGCAGCTGCCGAGGAAGATCCACCAGATGAATTACTCGACCTTCTATTAGGAGGAAACGAAGAGGATATCGATGCTGATGAATTACTCAACAGCATTACACTATGAGAATCCTCATCTACCATTGACAAGGAGGATATTTCATGACATTGTGGTCTCCTGAACTAAAGGGCCAATCAATTCACCTTGCTGTTGAAGGTTCGTGCGGTGGTACAACTATCGGCCTACAACTTGCGCGCCAGGTAATAGAAAACGGCGGGCGCGTAGTTTGGGTTGCTCCTGAATTCCCTGACGGTCTTAGATTTTCACAAATATTTGATGAGATGCCGCTTGTTTCTTCTTCGAGGTTCCATGCGATGAATCTCGTAGGTGCTCCAGATATTGCATTTAGTGAACTGAAAAAGGCAACATCGTCGTTACCTGGGGTCAAACTTGTCGTACTGGATGATTACTGTCCAGATAATGGACGCATGCCAAAAGATGTGATTGATGGTGTAAATTCCCTCATCGCAGATGCGACTTGGGCTACCTTGATGATTTCAAAAGGCGGTGAATCAATGGATGATACCCCATTGAGGGCAAGGGGGTCCAAGGACTTACAAGCAGATACAATATGGTTGTTAACTCGTCCCGGAAGCGATTCAAAACGAGTAATACATCTCGACGGAGAGTCATACAACCTACGCCTTACAGAGGCGGGTTTTGAAGAATAATCACTCATCTTCGCCGAGCAAAGCAGCCATCTCTTCGAGAGCTTCAGGACTAGGCTCATCGAATTGTTCCGGTTTTTTTGCTCCTCCTTCCATGACATCTTCACCGGCAATTGCAGGTTCTGCATCCGCCCTCGCTTGTGCCAAATTCGCTCGGCCTCTATTTGTCAAGAACCAGAGCATACCAACGAAAGAAATCGCCAGTACGATGTATGTTAACTGTGTAGAATCAAGGCCCATGTTTCATTCGCAACCACTTGAGACCTTTACCGTTTATGCTTTCCAGTCTACAGGCCTTGCCAAATGTCTCCTCGAATCGGACGGCGGTTCAGCCCATCCAGTAATAGGAGGCACTCTAGTGACCTGAATCCAGGTGTCATCCATGGTCGACTTGCAAGTATTACAACGAATTCCCTGTCCTGAACCCATTGACTTCATTCGTTTCCCACAACAAAGAGGTCTTTCCTTAGTTGTCGATCCAAGTACACTTAGTAGTTCTAAGTGCCACATTCCTTCGAATAATAGCCCATTGAATTTGATACTATCACCGACTTTAAGCCATTGAGCAAGAGTATTGACATCGCCTCCTCGTTTGAATGCCAACATCGAGTTGTTGATTTCGATGTGTCCGCCTTTCATTTCACGTAAACTATGGACGGCTGTTTCCATTTCTGATTGTAGATGGTCACCGCTCGCCTGGTTGGTAACAAAAATTCTGTTAGCACTAATATTACCAGTCCCTTCGGCTTCAATCAATATCCGAGTTGCCTCCTTCGCAGTGGTAAGATCTCTTGCCCTTACTCCAAACATAACTGGACATGCACCTCTTGGAGCGATTAGTCCTCTCTTAGTACGAGGGTCGCGACAAAGGAATGTACCCTCCATAGAATCGACTTCAGTGAGGGCTTGCTCTGAAACTATTCTTTCACCATCTCTCCAGGCAATACCTTCCCAAGTGACATTGTTTTCTCTCCAAGCACAAGCAGCAGCAGCACCGATTCTCCCATGGCCACCCCATTGAATACCACCTTCAATGAATGAAGTTTCACCACGCACAGCATTCCAGTAGTGTTCCTCATCAGGCTGTTTGTCGAATAGTACCATTCCAGGGTCTGCTGGATGTTGGTCACGTTCGTTATGATTTGATGAACTTACAGTACCTGCTAATGGAGCAATATGGTCATCCCAATAATCGTCCAACCATTCGACAATTCCTTCTTCGGGATGGATTTCGACAGATAACGCAGCATTTCCACGTGTTCTGCGAGCAGCGAATGGCCATAACCTTACCAATCGAGGCTCGCCATGTGGACATGGTAAAGCTTCCAGCAATTTGTGGAACTCGAAGGTAGTACAACCTCCCTCGAGGTGATCGGTATCATCGAGACCTAACCACATATTCATCCCACCGGATAGAAGGAGTCCCCCTCATCCCCTTCTAGAATTCTATCGATTACACTCGCTAGGCCTAGGTTCTCGTTCACCTGAAATAATCGGGCACCTACCGCCCATCCTGCACCCATGTCTGATTTGCGGTCACCAACCATCAGATCAAGCGGGTGGATGGGTTTTGGTTTTTCACCCCACCAGTCTAGACTTGTATGAGAAATACCTCTGATAATGTCACTTGCATCATTCAACATGCCCGGATGGGGCTTGCGGCATCGACAGCGGTCCCGGTATCTGTGTGGACATGATAGAATGACATCAATGACGCCCAATTCATTCTGGAGGGCGGAATGAACCTCTGTGAGTACTTCAGGACCCCATTTACCACGCATCACTGCAGATTGATTTGTAGTGATTGCAATTCTATATCCCGCTGTACGGAGTGATTGAATTGCATCAACTGCACCCTCGAGAATTACAAGTTCTTCCTTTGAATTGATGTATTCAGGAGAACCGATATTCAGGACTCCATCGCGGTCTAAGAATGCGATTGCCCCATTCCATTCCGCGTCCATCGAGGGGAGGTTAATCTCAACAAGTGGCCCCTCCATATTACCCCGAGAGAGGAACTGGTTCAAGTCGATTCAGGCGAAGGACTTAGGAGAATTGCAATCTGCGAAGTATTCATGGCGACCGAATTATTTGTGGATAGGTCCGTCGCCACCATTCTAGGCGCTGTCGGATTATTGGTCCTTGGAGTTGCTTGGAAGTCCCGAAGTGGCCGGCTCGAACCAATGGCACCAATCGGTTGGCTGCTGACCGGTTTTTACTTCTTTAATGAGACACCATTCTATCTTGCAAAGGAAGATCCAGTGCTAACTGTGATGAGCGCGGCTTGCTTACCTGGAGCCATTGCTATTGCAATGTGGGAGCGTAGAGATAACGATGAACGTAAAGAAAAGGCCCTACGCTGGTTTAGAGGTGCTGTGTTCGCAGCTGGATTCCCCTATCTTCTGATTGCACATGTCCCTTGGCTCAATGTATTAGCAATCTGGTTTGTAGCATGGCAATCTGGACTATTTCTGCAATGGAGTGGTGCTGGTGAAATTCAACTTGGTGAAACCTATGTGCAGTATGCTGACGGCTCTACAGTAGAGTGGAGTGCATGGGAGGGTAATCGTTGGTTCCTAACTGAAGAAATGTCAGAATTTTCCTTCTCCACTGAATTATTAGGAGCCGATGGCACATCAATAGGAATTAGTTTCGTCCTTGCTTGTACTGCAATCCAGAGCATGATCATTTTCGTCGGAGCAATTTCCGTCCTAGAGGTTAGTTGGAAATTGAAGTCCAGAGCGCTAATGATTGCACTGCCGCTGATTCATATTCTCAATTTATTCCGAAATGCTGGTTTGATTTGGTTGCAAAGTGTCTATGTGGATTGGCAATATCTTGGATTATCAATTTTTGAATTTGGCCATGCATATGCATCTAGAGTTGTATCATTAGGAGCAATGTTCCTTCTTGCTCTAGTATTATTCGATATGTTGCCGCAAATGCACAGACATGTGCTTACTCTACTCCGCCCGCTAGGCTTGTCACCAGGTAAGCGTCAATCGAAGAGGTCCTGAACAGTTACGCTTTCGGGAGGAACTTCTACAGGTCCAAGATCAAGGACCGGTGGAACGATGGTACCATTAGATGAATCGTCAATACCTAGCATACTATCCTGCATCTGTTCCATTCTCTTCTCATCCTCCCAAGGGGTCGATGTGGAACGGCGACCATTTCGACCGCCAGCCATCATGTATCCGAGAATCGAAATGAGTACAAGGCCCAAAATGCCCGCCGTCGAATAGATAATATCGTTAGGAACAGATGCGATAATATCAGAATTATCTCCAACACCATCGCCATCGGTATCGACAGATTCAGTGGGGTCATCTGGGAATTCATCCTTTGCATCTGGCGTTCCATCACCATCTCTGTCAAAGGCATCAAATGTTGTACTGCAGGCTAAACTCTCACGGTTTACTTCATTGGAGTCGATGAATAAATCACCATTCCGGTCAACTGAAAATAAGTCAAAATCATTCTTCCAAGCGATGTTGCTCATTTTTTCGATGCTAACTCTATCCGAGCCGAACTGTTCCCAGGTTTCAGTGAATTCGTTATCGCAGGAACATGCCTCTTGCTTGGCCTCAGCCACCTCTATTACCCCATCGTTATTGAGGTCAATTTTATCGAAGATATCGGCTTCATCGCCAGCTTCATCACGTGAGATATCACCATCTTTGTTGACATCAAATTCCTCGAAGAATTCTAGCGCCATTTCATCACAAGGGATGATTACAACATCTTCGGGGTCAGGATCGGGGTCAGGACCAGGTCGCGGGAAGTCGAATTCGGCCCAAGTTGCGATTATTCCTATATCATCAATATCGGATTGTGCAGTGAGAGTTATGTCTATTCGACCCTCGGCAAACCACCAGAACAGGTTCTGATTTGGGCCTTCGCCCTCATCGTCATCAGGGTCTACTTGCCTACCCATTCCGCCACCTTCGAAGATGATGTCATCCCCTCCTACGTAGTCTGAATTTAGGAGTACATCACCTTCTCCACCCCATGTCTTGATTTGGATATCAGTTGCGCTATTCTCGATTTCTATGAAGAAGTATAGGTCGTTTCCTTCTGGGGCTACAATTCCTTCTACCGCTTCATCATTGAAGAGTTGAATCGGCTCTCCATCATATTCCCAAACATATCTATCGGCAAAAGATGCAGTAATAGTTACTGCACTGAATGATTTCTCAGAACCTAGTAGAATATACCAACGTCCTGGTGTAGGGTCATTGAATTTGATACTATCACCCGCTCCTGGTGCGGCAGAATGTTTGTCATGGGTTGTCCATGTAGGATAGGACTCGAGTCGCATGAATAGCGAGGCATCTCCACCTCCACCATCGAGATCGACTTCGAGCCTCTCGGTATCTGTTGGAGTATCGATGTAGAACCATTGGTCTAAGCCTTCATAGCCCGAAAGTGGTCCATAGCCAACTCCTGCAGTCAATTCTATTGCAGCTTCTGGAATCGTATTATCTGGGGCGAATGTGAAGTCGGCAATGATGGTTAGGTCTTTACATCCTCTCCACGAACTAATTGCAACGTAATAGATTCCAATTTGCGCATCAAAAATGTTGACTTGCTCATCATTACCCATGTTTGAGGAATAATCAGAAGTAGGCTGCTCACGCCCATTTGTCGCCCCTACGACCTCTTCGATCCAACCACCATCATTTGTATTCGGAAGTACCTTCCAAGCTATGCCCAAATCGCATTGCCCATTACCGCCATATGTTCGTACTTTCAGATTTGAGAGGTTCTCAGTGACATCAACGTAGTAGTAAGTCGGACCATTCTGGCTCGATGCACCTTGTCCAGTCACTGCAATTCCATTATTCAGTTGAGTAATTTCCTCAAGTGGTGGAGGTTGTGGTGCTTCTTCCCAGTATGCGTGGATATTCATGTCAGTAAAGCCTGAATCGCTTCTAATTGTCATCCACCAAATTCCTTCAGTTGGCCATTCCCAAGAACCATATGAATAAAATCCGTATGAATAGAAGTTCTCGGAAGCATCATCGTGATCCCATTTTGTTGGAATACGGTCAACTGCAAAGTAAATCTCAATTTCTGGAATTTGACCATCACCGTCTTCTTCAAAGAGGCCACCCGAATAGGCTTCTAATGAGAGGTAATTTGTATTCTCTGGAATCTTCATGAAGAATAGCAATGTATCTCCCGCTCCAGCGCTTACAGCTTCGGCATATTCTCCGCTAAATAATTCAACAGCTTGAGCAACAATTGTCCCATCTGGCATGACCCATGCTGCACCTGAAATCGCTCCAACACGGGTGCTTTGGTCCTCAGTTGTCCATCCTTCGCCTTCTGGGAAGTTCCATTCTGAGAGTATACCTGATTCGGTTGTAACGATTACATCATCCAATAATCCGCGCAAATGATTACAATCACATCCAGCACCCATTCGCCCGATGAATAATTCATCACAATCATCACCTGATTGATAACAATCATTCGAACCAAAGTCTCCAGCGGGAATATGAGAATCCTCTAGGTCAATTAAACCGGATGAAACATTGTCAATGAAAAATTCACCGCCAAATTCATTTTCGTTATCATTGTCGATTATTACCTTGACATGAGTCCATGTATTTTCAGTAATTGTCCGATTGGAGGTGGGGTTAGCTGCCATCGAATATTCATTTGAATAAGCGAGATATCCATCATTTAGATACAGGCCCCATCCATAATCGCCAAACATTGTGATAAATTGAATTCCAGTTGCATCAGGAATGTTTACCCATGCTTCTATCTCAATGTGACCTGTAATCTCAGGAAAATCCTCGTCGACAATAATGTAATCGTCTATT
>Ga0315329_10000461_pt1 | contig 15723 bp, 27 predicted proteins | sample M150032315metaG_FD_203459 | JGI IMG/M metagenome (GOLD analysis project Ga0315329, IMG submission 203459) | Ammonia-oxidizing marine archaeal communities from Monterey Bay, California, United States - M1 500m 32315 | ecosystem: Environmental > Aquatic > Marine > Coastal | place: USA: California...
CAACAGCTCCTGAAGGCGCTAAGCCTATATGGCAAAAACACTTAGATGCTTTATTAGATATAAGATCGGAGGTGGCACATGAAAGACTTCAAAGTAACGCTCGGAGCATATGCTAGTGGCGTAATTGTGTGGACAGTTTTGATCTGCACAGCAGCATTAATGGTTGCAAATATTGTAACTATATATAATATATACCAAATAATAGATTCGATGTGGGCGGAGATTGAGCAGGTGAAGGAGACAAATATTTCACTGTACCATTTTATAGAGGCACATAGAGATGACTTTAATTAAGGAAAACACAAAGGTGAGAACAGAGATTCCTAATAGGATGATGAGTGCAACTTTCGCTCTACCAATAGATGGTAGAAAGGTTATCGGTATTGTAAATTATATACCTGACAAAACCGGATTAGTTCCTCTCGCTTTTTGGATGAAACTCAAACCAACAGACTCTTATTTAGATAGAGAACTGAGAGCTTCTGGAAAACTAATTTCTAGATGCCTGCAACACGGTGAATCTTTAAAAGATTTAGTCGATACATTATCTCAAGATAATATCATTGGTCAGATGGCTAACTATTTATACAAGAATATGGAAGATATTATTCTTGGTAAAGATATAAACAAAAAACAACGTATGTTATCAACTGATCCATATGATATGAAAGAATAATGGATCACATTAAGTACGCCAAAAATGTTTTAGATTCTGAAAGATTTAGAGACCTAAAAGATTTATGTACTAATCATGTTAAGGAAATACCCATATATAATTTTTGTAGGAAAGAACAAGAGTCTTCTAATTTTTTAGAAGAAATAATTAGACACCTTATTGGTCGAGACCATCATGTAGAGTATTGGGTGCGTGATACTTTAGGACACACTCTTTTTCATGTAGATGGAAACGAGCTTCAACAAAAATTTGACTATATTAAATATAAAGGTTTTGATCCCGATCAAAAAATTGAGTTCCCTTTAAACACTCATATATTATATGTTAATATTGATCCTAGAATGGAGGGAGGAAAATTGTATATTCTTCCAAACAACAAATACGTACAGGGTAGATCTATTTTAGATACGGACTATACTCCATTAGAGGGCACTCAAATGATTGAGGTGCAGCCTAAAGAAAATGATATGGTTTTATGGGCGGACCAATTATATCATTCAACAGGGAAAGTTCATAATCGAAAAGTTGTAAAACATAGAATTTCCTTTATGTTTTCTTCATGGGGTTTTGTTCCTGAAATATATAAAACCCACGAGCACTGGAGTAATTATGATCCAGATTTTATAGCGGGAACCCAACACACACCAAAACCTATGGAGTTTAATTTAAATGGATGAATTTGAGATAGAATGGATACCTGAGGACACTGGAGCACCATATACAGAAATAGATATGGCTAAACCAGAGATATCGGAAATCCCCTCCCATCTTATTGATAAAATTTGCAAAAAGAAATTTGGTCATATAAATTGGGCTAGAATGAGTCAAATAGGACCTGATGATTTAAAAGGAAACCCAGGGGAGATTGACTATCCCAACGGTATAATATATTTTAAGCACAAGAATTTTATATAGGATGTATTATGACCCTTCCAGGGAGTGGAACACTAGATTATAACTCAATCAGAGCGGAATTTGGATCACCTTCTTCTAACGTATATTTAAATTTATATTATAGGGGAGGACCATACACATATGCTGTTCCAGCAAACTCTAATATAACTACAAGTTCATCAGGCCAACTTTCTGTAAGTAATTTTTATGGAGCAAAAAACAAAACTGATTATTTTCAATTTGGTGGTGGGACTTACGACAGTGGAGGTAAGTCTCCAATTACGTATTATGGTGTAGGTGGTCCTAGTTTACCCAGCGCTGGACCCGATGCTTCTGGATTAATAGGTAGTGGCACCTATACGTTTTCAAAGTATTATTCTGGAGGTAATTTCTTTAGTGCGCAATCTCCAACTGGGTATCACGACACCAATTGGGTTGCTAGATATAGCTATATATATAATTCCAGTGGTAGTCTCGTAGCTACTTGGAACACTTCTGGTACGCCAGCCCCTGTAAGGGCATACCCGGACACAGGAACACTTGGATATAATTTACTTTTGGATTCATTAGGCAATATAGGTCAGCCAGCTCCTACACCAGTATTTGCCGCTGCTGATTGGCCGGATTTAGGTGGTTATTTTGTAGTAAAGGCATTTTAAATGGATCTCTCGGAATTTGATAAAACATTAAATTATCTACCGGAAAAAGTTAAACACTTTGACGAGGAAGCTAAAGAAGATAAGCTTGCTAATGAAGTGGAAATAACTTGGAAGCATAAATATCTTCCCATTTCTGAATTAAAGTATCATATAAGAGAAGGACACGAGCTGTGGGACGAAATGGTAGCAGCTAGAGAACAAGAAATATTAGAGATTTGGATGAAAGAATTGAAATATGACTCTGTTTATTTCAAAGTTATAGATAAAAAAATAATTGAAAAAGGAAAAGTAGACAAAGAAGCACATATACAGGATTGGTTAAAACCAAATGAAACAAATGTTCTTGATCCAACGGAAGTGGAGGAAATATGATTTTTAGTGTACCATTTGATGTTTTAAATATTTCAAACAAACTACAAATATCAATTAGCCAAAATACAAGGGTTGGCCAAAAAATTAAAAGAGAAAACGCTAATGAGTTTATAAAAGACGCAAGCGGAACCCCTCTTATAAAGACACATCCTGACCATAATTTTTTAATTGAACTTAATACTAATTATTGTTTATTCAACGGCCACATAAAAGTTAGATACACTTGGGATGAAAACAGTCCCGCGTTTCAAGATGAACATAAAAATATTTATAGAAATATTCTTGCTGAAAATCATAAATCTTTAGCAACTACTTTTGATGAGAACGATTATGCGCATGGAGAGGGCTTTATGGAACACCAAATAAAGCATCAATATAGATATATGGACTGGCATACGCCGGCTCTTCATTATGAACCTTATAGTACAACTGGTGAAGTAGAAATTATGAAAGATAACACAGTTTTATTGTGTCCAATGCAACACCAAGACGGTTGGACATATGAACACATAGATATTAACCCAAGACAATCTATTGAAAGTATAAAACAAGGAAGTGAAACATATATTGTATTTGGAGAGCGTTGTTCTACAGGGGGGAAAAATATAGAAAAACATAGCACTAAAAAACAAACAAGTTCAAAGTTAATAATAACAAACGAATCACCAAGTGTTTGTACATTAGTGCGCATCCATAGATGACCGAGATAATTCCTCAAAAATACGACAGACTTTACCTGACAATTACTTATCTTTTATTTTCAGGTCTTACTTTAGCAACTGTACCCTTTTATATGCTGGCGTTAGATTGGCGCTTATTGGTTAGTTATGCAATAGCAGTGATTGTTGGGACGCTGGGTACTAACGTTGGCTATCATCGTTTATTTACACACAAAGCTTTTAGAACATCTAAGTTTTGGTATAACTTTCTTGCCTTCTTTGGAGTGTATGGAACAGTTTCCGGTCCGCTTGGTTGGGTAGCAACACATTTACATCATCACAGGCACCTGGGTACTGATATGGACCCACATACACCATGGACTGAGGAAAGTAGGTTCAAAGGCTTTCTTAGAACGTGGTTACCTTTATGGATGAATATCCCCGAACCAGATCTTAAATTGCTCGTAGGTGTACGACATCTATTAGCAAACAAATTTATTATGTTCTTGCATAAGTGGGCGCCAATCCAGGTCTACGGAACGGGGACCGCGGTTTGGTACTTCTTTGGGTTTGATTGGTTCTTATTTTTATATTGTTTCCCAATTACGTACAGTTTATTCAGCCAGTTTTGTGTGAACTGGTTTCATTATGATATTGAATGGGTACATAAAAATAGAGGTTGGATTAATGTTGCAATTGGTGGAGAAGGAAACCATAAAGAACATCACCAGTCCCCAAGAGATTATTCGAAAGACTATCCTATAAAATATTTCATTGATTGGATCAAAACTTGACCTGGTACCAAAAGTTTCCTCAATACTATATTTCTATTTGTTATATTGTTAGTGTTGTTCTTTTTAGTATTTACGTCTGGAGTTATCTTGACGCCAGATTAATTATTACTTGGGCCGTGCTCCAGTTTCTTGGTATGTTTGGAATTAATATGGCTTATCATCACCTGGTGTGCCACAAATCATACACAACTAATGCTGTCTGGAAAGCGATCCTAACGTACATCGGTGGTATAGCAACTCAGTCGAGCCCAAACGATTGGGCTTTGGTGCATCTTACGCACCATAGATACACTGACACGGAACGCGACCCACATACACCGAACTTGTCTGGGAACAAAGTGATGGGCGTACTGCGCGCGGCGCTTCCTGTGTTCATGACAATTCGCATCGATGATATGAAAGTGAACCTAATGGCGAAGAAGTCTTTCGAGGACCCTATCTTTAGATTCTTTGATTATACCCATATGATCTGGTTCCACGCAACGTGGATCGCGGTTTATTATCTATTTGGCTTTGATTGGTTGATGATTGGCTTTGTTTTTCCTCTTGCCCTAGCTCATATAGGAGAGACGGTTATTAACTGTTTCCATTTTAATATGGATTCCGTTAGGAAAAATGCCTGGTTTTGGAACATTCTTATCGTTGGAGCAGGCTACCATGCTAAGCATCATGATACCCCAAGAGATTACACAACGGACTGGCCAGTGAGCAAAATAATTGATATAATAAAAACATGAGTTTAGAGAAATCTATAACGCGCTTAACAGGACATAAATATCCATACGTAGGTAGTTTAAATATTGTTGATACTGATAAAAAATACATTAAAGAGTTAGAAAGACAAATGGAAGGTTATTTAGATTATTGGCGAATGACCACCCATGAAATAAAAGAGGTAATATGGCCAGAAATAATAAAACTAAGAAGAGAGAATCGCGAAATGCGAGTCGAACTTGCTATGTTAAAGAAAGCAATTCAAAAAGCACAAAGAATGACCAACCAAAGACTGGAGTAAAAGAGAAAACTTTTGATGAACATTGGGCATACGAAAATGACCTATGGTCATTGTCAATGGCTGAGAGTTTCAGACAGCGCGATGAAAGAGAAGAAAAAAGACACAAAATATGGCTTGACCATTGGAGTGAAGTTTTTAGAAAAATGAGATGAAGAAGGTAGAAAAATATGTATATCCAAAAAGCTCCCGCGAGAAGATTAACGGGCTGCGACACTATAACATTGATGGGTCAACAAGCAAGTTGCCATCGGTTACTACTGTCCTTGGCCAAACGAAGGCTAAGCGAGATCGAGAAGCCCTCGAAGCATGGAAAAAGAAAGTAGGCGACGCCGAAGCTGAGCGAATAAAGAACGAAGCAGCTGCGCGCGGCACTGCCATGCATAAGTATTTGGAGAACCTGATGCGCGGTACGCGGACCGCGGACCTTACGAAGGCCGGCCAACAGGCACAGAAGATGGCTGAGATAATCGTGGAACGCGGATTGAATGACTGTTCAGAGATTTATGGCATAGAGGCTGTCCTATATTACCCTGGATTGTATGCGGGTAGTTGTGACTTAGTTGCAACACACTGTGATAAATTAGCCATAGTTGATTTTAAGCAGACTAATAAGCCCAAGCAAAGAGAATGGATCGAGGACTACTTCCTGCAGATGGCGGCGTATGGTATGGCCCACGATGCTGTATATGATACAGTAATAGAAAAAGGAGTCATTATGATGTGTTCTAAGGATGGCTATTACCAACAATTTGTGATAGAAGGGAGAGAATTTCGAGACGCCAAACACAAGTTTCTTAAGCGATTAGATATATATTATGGGGGATAATCGTGTTTTACATATTAGCAATACTCCTCTACTTTGGAGTAGAGGAACCGCATTATTCGGTCTATCAGGGCCTGGCATTCTCAACTATGGAGAACTGTCAACAATACCTAGAGAAGTACAAGCCAGACATGAGCCACGGTCTGTGGGACACCCACAAAGAAGCGGAGATAGAAGGAGAGATCTACAAGCTTAGACGGTTTGGTATACAGTGTGTCTCGGAGACTCCTCCACCCAGCTGGAAAGAGGTATAATTTATAATTCTAACCTATATATAGGGCATATATAATTGAGAAAAAAAAAAAAAAAAATAAACCTGTAATCTGCTGTCCTACTGTCCTATTAGTGTTTAATTAATAAAAACAAATACTTATTTCATTTTCTTTACTGTCAATCTGATGTCATTTACTGTCAAATTTAGATTTTATTAATCTATTTCAATGTTTTACTATGGACAGCTAATATATGTTATCAACTTGACCACCGCGAAAGGTATAAAAGCTACTTTTTTAAAAAAAAGATAAAAAATATATTCCCTATATATAGAAGAAAAGGTATTTTGGGAACAATGAAGAGAAAATCTGTCAAAAAGGGCACCCCACAAATAGTAGAAAGAGTATCAAAAGAACTACCAACAAGCGTTAAGATTGGGTATAGGGACATTGAGATAGAGTATGTAAATCCTGATTTCAAAACTGATAATTTAACTGATTGTTATGGTGAGTATCGTGCGCGCGAGGGTAAAATACTCATACAGCACGACCTATGTGGTCAAGAAACCAGTAATGTGTTGACCCATGAAATTTTACACGCCATTACTTATGCAGCTGGGCTTAACCAAGCTGACTCGCCTTTAAAAGAAGATGATAAAGAAGAGATAGTAGTTAACCAGATGGCAAACTATTTAATGGGAATGTTTAGAGACAACCCATGGTTCCTGGACTTCATAAAAAACAATATGAATAGAAATAAAGATAGTGTATAAATAATTAGATTTTCCGGGGGGAGCATGAAAAATCTTTTAATTATATGTGTAGTAACTATCTCTATGCTAATTGGTTTTGGTATGTTGATGGACTCTGCTATGTCAGCAAACGACGTCAATGATGCAGGCGCAACAGACAACACACAAACTAATGAATCAGGATCAAATACTGCCATCACGGGTGGATATTCAAGTAGCTCAGTTACAGAATATCAGGATGGGTCCACTTCTAGTACCACAACAAACAACGAAACTACAAATAATGCATATACTGGAGATTCTAGAGTAGTACCATCTGCTTCAGCTCCTGCTATATCTTCGATGAGCCAAGATTTGTGCACTACTGGAGTATCTGGAGGAATACAGAAGTTTGGACTTGGTGCAAGCATTGGTATTACTAAGAGGGATATGAATTGTGAAAGAATGAAGCTTTCAAAGCTACTTTTCGACTACAACATGAAGGTAGCCGCTGTATCTATACTTTGTCAAGACCATCGCGTTTTCCAAAGCATGATGCACGCCGGAACTCCTTGCCCATTTTTGGGTAAAATTGGGGATTCCGCCCTAGAAGAATGGGAAAAATATGACAAACAAAGACCAGACTATGAGGAGTATGTAGCAGCACTTAGATATATGCAACAGGTAGATGACCAAATTATTGAAGAGTTAGAGGGGAATCCAAATGCGCAAGTTATTTTTGATGGCAGTGGTAACGTCATTAATCTCAACAATTAGTTTTGCAGACACTGTAATTATAGAAGAAGATATTCCTAATCCAGGAGACACTACAACACACACCACTTACACAACGGGCAGTACAGCAGTTACAGACAATCTAGTTAGTCAGGATTGGATTGATGGAAGCTGGACAGGGTCTATGTTCCCAGACAGTTCTGATATCAATGAATCTATATATCTCACTGGCAAAGACGGAAAGTATGCAGAAACTGTAATTAATTCAGAAGGCATATTAACAGAGAACGAATTAAAAGAAGGCCTCTCTTCTATTTTTAAAGCAGACATCAGATGGTGGAATCAGTGGGAATCTACCGTTACTATGACACAGACAGCTACTGATACAAACGGATCTACAACACAAATATTATTACTAGAAGATACAACCAATCATAACTATCAATTTAATAATTATCAAAACACTCTTGTTATTGCTCCAGACGAGGAGAATACTCACGGCACACTAACAGCGCGATTTGATTTCGACGTAGAAGAAGCAGCTGGAAACTGGAATGGAGGCCACAGCGGAGTCGATGTGGTGCGCCCCGAAGTTATTATAAATTATTTAGCACTAACAGAGCAGAGCGTTTCTACTGTTGTGTTTTGCTACCAGAAGACACCACCTACGTGTCCGGCCCAGGAGGAGATAGCAGACGTTGCAGAGACTATTGATGAGATTTTTGAAGGAGAGATTTTTGAAGAGGACTACTCTTATGAAGACACCTATATCAATACAGAATATATCGAATATGAATATGATTGGAATGATGATTACTTCTATGAGGAAGAAGAATACTTCGAAGAAGAGACAGCCTATTATTTGACGGATGACTTTTTTTTTGAAACTGAGTACTACGACGACACCTACTATGATGAATACGAATATGACTACGAACCTGATCTTGTTGAGTATGACACAGAGATTGAATTGGAAGAATTTGATTATGAACCTAACGAAGACTATTACGAGGAAGAGAATTCATTAGCCTTTGATGATATGCCGGCTATGGAGGAGTACTTTGAAGAATATTTTGAAGAGAAACCAGAATTAGTTGAAGAATTTAAAGAGGAGTATATAGTGGAAGAGGAGGCTATGGAGGAAGAGCCTGAAGTTGAGGTTGCCATGGCTGAAGAAGTAATGGAGGAGCCCGATGAGGTTGAAGAACAACCCAGTAGCGAAAGCGTTGTTGCAGACGAGCCGGAGGAGACAACAGATGTTGCCGAACAGGAAGAACCACTTAACGAGACCACACCTGAAGAAGGATCTTCAAGTGGAGATGTCGGACCAGGAGAAGTTGTTGAAGACGTTCAAACCGTAGAAGAAAAACCAAAGGTAGATCTAGACATTAAGATCGCTACTATAGAGAAAGTTATACAAAGTAAAATTAGCAATGAAATGCAACGGGTAAGTATGACCTTAGACGTAGTTAATGAGCTTATTTCCCGTGAAATGATTGCAACTCAACCAGATATGTCCTCATATTTTAATATGAACGCAGCTCTATTTGATACCAGACAATTACCTGGTGGAGATCCTGCCTTTTTTATGATGCAAGCTAGTCTAGACAGCTATAGTAAAACTATTTATAATACGCAGGCAAATCTAGCCGGTACTGATCCTGTTGTTCAGTATCAGATTAAACTTAACGAAGCTCGCTCAGTTACTGATGCAGCTTATATTAAATTAAAAGGATTATTAGATGCCAGATCTAATTAATAAGCTCAGCACCTATGCAGCACTTATTGGTGTTATTGGTGCCATTGGTGGTGGTTTTTATGCCTGGGGAGAATTCAACACAAGACTTAGTGCAGTTGAAGGTGTTACATATGAAACAACAGACCTATCAGGAATTACTGATGATATAAAAGAACTAAATGAAAAGCTAAACAGTAATGTTCAGGAACTAACTTCAATACAGAACGAGAATTTTATAGAGCTGCTAGACATGCAGGCGGTTGACCATAATAACTTAGTGGACTTAATAAGATCAGTAGAAGCAGCACTTGAAACACTTAAAGGTGATATTGCAATCAACGGTGCAGCAATTGATTTTAATTCTGCAAAGATAAACGAATTAAAGGCGGAAGCTGCTAATCCGTTACTAAACTAATGAAGCTCTCTGAAGCGACGAACATCAGCATGCCGGCCAAAAACCTTTTGGCCATATTATTCGCCGTCGGGATAGGAACTATGTCATATTTCGGGGTGATTGAGCGCTTAAATAAAATTGAGACAACTCAACAACTCATGCAACAGGACATGAAAGCAGCAAACGAATTTATTTCTGGTGTCCCCAAGGGAACCATGGTAAGCCCACAGATAAATGAGCTCTACATGTTGGTGGAATGGCTTAGCACTACACAAGAAGAATTACGTACCTTTGTAAACACTGAGCTACCCGCAGTTCAAAGTGGTGTATCTAAAAATGATATGACCATTTCTTTTATTGAAGAGAGACTAATTGATGTGGAGCAACTTTTGGATAAACTTAGATCGAACGGAGTATCACACTAATGATAACTGAAACATTATTCGCTGTATTATTAATTTTAAACGGAAATTTGATAGAATCCGTCCCTACCTCGGGGATGGCAGAGTGTTTGAAGACCAAGCGCACAGCTATGCAAAATATTGGCCCTGATCAAGAAGGGGTATACATGAAATGTTTGTTAGTTGAAGCTGACACAGAAATATACATGGGAAGAAAAAGAATAAAGAAAATATATACAGAAGATATTCTCGGTGAAACTAACTGAGTTTAGGATCTATATAGCCTTATTTATATTGACGATGCTATATATGTGGTCTACTACTTTCTAAATGGACTTAGTAGGTTTCGGACTTACTGTACATGACAGCTCAGTTGCTGCATATAAAAATGGTAAGTACTTATACAGGAAAGCAGAGAGACAATTTAATTCTAAACATGCCCACGGTGATATTGTTTGGGCTAATTCTGTTTTAGATGAATGGGACATAGATAATTTTGAATTAGCGATTTCAACATGGGTAGACACAGATGATTTTGTGTTTAATAAAAATAATGTGTCTTACTTAGACCATCACTACACCCATCAATTATCAACTAGTGTTAAAAAAGAAAATAATTTAGTTTTAGATGGTTATGCGGAAGCGGGGGGAGCACCTTATTTTGGCTTAGTAAATCAAACTAGAATTAATGAACTATCACCAGCACATCTATTAAACTGTTGTGTCAGAGCAAAACAATTTGATGGAGAGCAAAACATTAGACATTTTACGTATGTTAATGGATGGTTTAATGATCTTCTTAAATCAAAAGACAAGATGTCTCACGAAGACTGGAAAGCATTAGTGAGTTATATTGACATGCCTGGCAAGATGATGGGTCTGCAGGCATATGGCAAAACAAACAAAGACAAATTAATTGGGTGGACAAAATTAAAACAGTTTAGATCACGTTTGATTATGGCTACATTAGTAAACACACTTAAACCAGACATAACAAAAGATTTAATAACAACAGTTCATTCCTTTGGAGAACATTATGTACAACAATTTGCTCTTGGTATGCAGGAGTTTACTTATTCTGGTGGCCTAGCACAAAACGTTGTCTGGAACCGAGCTTTAATAGACGCTGGTAAAAAACCACATATAGATCCTTGGGCGTATGATGGTGGTTGTTCTATAGGTGCACTAAACTATTTATTAGATATGCATGATATAGAACGGTACGCAGATTGGGTACAAGACGATGAAGCACCTGATGATGAGCCGGACGGTGGGACTTTGTCAATCGTGGCGGAGTTAATTGGAAAGAATAAAGTTGTTGGTTGGTATCAAGGTAATGGAGAGGTGGGCCCTCGTGCGCTGGGAAGGCGCAGCATACTGTTCAACCCCGCTAATGAAAAAGCAAAAGACAAAGTTAATAAAATAAAACAAAGAGAATGGTGGAGACCTTTTGGAGCCAGTGTATTAGAAGAGAAAGCATCCAAGTTTTTTGATTTATCAAAAAGCAGACACATGTTGTTTAATTCTAAAGTTTTATATCCTGGCATACCTGGAGTGACACACATTGATGGTACCTGTAGACACCAGACAGTTCCAGACGAGGATACTCCAATGTATTGGTTTTTAACTTATTTAGAATTAGAAACTGGTTTACCTATTATTCTTAACACTTCCTTAAATGCTAAAGGCAAACCCCTCTGTTCTACAATAGAACAAGCAATAGACTTATTTAAAAATACCGAGATGGACGCTTTATGCGTTGGGAATACACTGTACCAAAAATGATTACTTGTATTGTTAATCCTTCTCGCTGTGGTTCTACTTTACTATTACATATACTAGACAAATATTTTCGTATGAGTAGAACACCTAACTATTCTATGGAGTATGAAATTATTGATGAAAAAGTTGGAGCTGAAGTGCTAAAACAAAAATCAGGGGCAAATTTTTTATTTAAATACCAGTTTTTGTTTACAATACAGCCCCTCCTCGGGGCAGATAAATATATAGTGTTAGACAGAAAAGATAAAGATGCTTGGATATATTCCTCTTTTATGTCTTTCATGCACCATAACCCACATGGAAAACTAGAGAATAAAGAATATGAATTTGATGAGGTTGTATTTAATCATCATAAAGACCACATGTTTAGGCTGTTACCTATTTGGGAGAAAGAAAAATCAAGATTAATCGATCAAGGTGCCGTTAGTCTGTGGTACGAAGATATAAAGGATAAAAGCGCAGCTGATATTTTACAAATGTGTGGTTATCCTGGGGCAGCACCTTTTGACAAAGACGACCTGTATTTTAGAGGCATAAAACTAGAAAAAGTTTGGTCTTGTAAAAGAGAGTAAATTTACTTATACTTACCTATATGGGATTACCCAAACAATTATCAGAACAACAGAAGAAGTTCTCGGAGTTACTAGTTTATAATGAAGGACGTAAGACACCTACTGAATGTGCTTTGGAAGCAGGGTATGCTGAAGGCTCAGCACATGTTAGGGCTTCAGAACTCAGAAACCCCAACAAATATCCTCTCGTCGTTAAGTACATCGGAGAAATCCGAACTGAAATACAAAAGAAATATGAAGTTACTTTTGAGAAACACGTCACAGAACTCGGTCGTATACGCGAGCAAGCTTTGGCAAAAGGAGCTTTCTCAGCAGCTGCAAATGCGGAAGTCGCTAGAGGAAAAGCAGCGGGACTCTATATAGAGCAGAAGATGGTTCTAACTGGTAAGTTAGAAGATTTGTCAGTGGAACAATTAGAGGCTAAGATGAAGAAAATTTATGAAGACAATCGAGTTTTAATTGAAGGAGAGTATCAGGAGATTAAGTCTAATGCTAATGGACGAGTACAAAAATGATACTGTGATTAAGGAAGATATACTTGATAAATGCCCTTATTGCGCTGTGACGACCTGGAAAGTATATGTGCACGGTCATGCTCAGTGTAGTAAATGTGGAAAGAATATAGACGAATGCTGTCAAGGCGAATTATTTAGTGGCTAGAAAATGGAAGTCAGATTTTCATGAGGCTGTTATGCATGGGACTAGTATTGGTAGGAACCCAAAAATGAGTTCAATGAACAAACAAAAAAGAAGAAGTTATAAAAAATATAGAGGTCAAGGAAGGAATAGATAATGTATCAGTTTAAAGATCAGGAGACACAGGCCCCTGTTTACATAGTTAAACACGGTTTAGTTGATGAAGGGTGTGATGCAATTATACAAGGTTTAAAAGATAAGACCGACGAGGCCTCCCACCAGGAAGTAGATAAGGAAGGCAAAGCATATCTTACAACAAAAGACACGGGGATTAGAAACTCTACTGTCCATTGGTTTATGGATCTTGAGTTGAAGAGGAATTTAGATAACTGGGTTAAAGTTGCTAATTATCAAGCAGGTTGGCAATATGACATAGTAGATAGTGAGATGTTACAGTTTACCAAGTATGATGGTGCAGATAAACAACATTATAGTTGGCACACCGACGGGCAAGGCTGTCATTTTGCTAGAAGAAATTTTACTTATGAGGAGACTCCACAAAGTCTTGTAGACATACGCCAACCTAATTTAGTAGGAACTGTAAGAAAGATTAGTCTTTCAGCTGTGCTTAATGATGATTATAAAGGAGGAGAGTTTGAGACTATGCATTTAGATCAAGGTAAGCCAGTAATAAAAACTATTAAACCTGAGAAAGGGAGTATAATACTTTTCCCTTCTTCTTTATATCATAGGGTTAAGCCTGTAACTAAAGGTATTAGATATTCTGTAGTAGCTTGGTATGGAGGGCCACCATTTAAATGATCAGTACACATTGGTATAATACCAAAAAATTAATTACAGTTTTAGAGAGATTTTGTGAATCTGAAGAGGGCGGTGATGCTCGCGTTCAAATGATTTTACCTGAAGGTAGAAACCCATTACAAAAAGAATTCAATATTAAAGAGATAAAACTTATAGAAAACAAGCTCGTTGGTCCGGCTTATGAGAAGTACAGATTGATGATTCTTGTTGAATAATGAGGTGGAATTTTAACCCACCAATCTGGAAAATAGACGTTGCAATTATCATTTTATTAATATTACTTTTACTGTGAAAGAAGAATCAAAACTCTGGCAAAAAGTTAAGAAAAATACGCCTAATATTACGTGGACACGCGTTGAATCTTGGGCATCTTTTGGCTTTCCTGATCTAGTTGGATACACTGAAAAGAGGGGATTCTTTACAGTTGAGCTGAAAGTAACAAAAAGTAAAAAGGTAACCTTCTCACCACACCAAATAGCCTTTCATTTGACCCACCCCACGAATACTTACATCCTTATCGGGGCCCACGATCAGAGGTCCGCGAAACTTTATCCGGGGTCCGCGATCCGCGGGCTTGTGGACCTCGGGCTTGAGGCCCCCGGTGCTTGTGAGCTTGATGATTTAAAGAGGCTTGAACGCTTGCTAGCTTGAGCGCCTGCGCGCTTGCGCCTGAGCCCTTGCTCTTGGGTCGGGGAACACTGCTTCTTCATGCGTCCGTCAGCGTCCCCGTTAATGCTTTCCATAAGCTATATTTTTAATTGATTTGTCCCAACAGTTCCGGCATTTCTTGCACTCGTTGCCCTGATCGGGGGCCGGGCATGTGCTGCCAGCTGTAACTACTGTTGATGTCAGGGGCCAGCTACCAGGGGCCGGGCCGTCAACCTTCGTTGCGCTTAGACGTATAGTCAGGTTGCGCGGTACGCGGTCCGCTGGTATCTTAGAAAGGAGCCCGGCTTCCCTTGTGGGCAGCCAGTGCGCCACGCCCGGCGTTAGCCTGCAGACGCGGAATATTTTCAATATGTGTTTAATAGACTTTAGGTCTCCGGAGTCATGCCAACGAAACCAGCGCGGCTCGCGGGCCTCGACGTCTTCAGCCATTACGAGCTGCCAACGTGGCTTGTTGATTGAAGCCAGTCGACGGTGCATCGCTGCTTTAACATTTGGAAACCTGTAACGGCCTTTGAGAGCATAACAGCCATGACACACGCTGCCCGGCACCTTCGCGAGCTTCGAGCCCACGTTGCACTCGGTGGCTGGCAGGTTGTAAGAGTATCCTGGCATCTTGGAGGGCGAGCTAAGCCCGCCTGTGACCTTCTTTCTTTCTTGTATATTCATATATGGGATAATAATTTACTCTTCTAGCTTGTCAAGATTTATTTCAAAGTCCTCGCTTGCGGCCCGCGCTTCGCGGTCCTGAGCTTGTGACCTTAGAATTATATTTTCCTCTTCAACGGCGCGGACCTGCGCGAGCAGGTCCAGCAGCCAGTTACTATCTATCCGGAGCTTCAAGAGTCCAGCTTCCAGAGAATGTCAGTGGCATAGACCGATCCGATCTCGTCGAACATGCCAACCTCCGACGCCTTCAGGTCCACCAGCAGGGTCTGCTTAGAACCGCGGCCCTGGCGTCCGCTCTCCACAGCTGTGGCGCTGCAGGTGCCCAGTCCGTTATCCACGAGCAGTTTGTCGCCCTTCTTAATTTCCTGGATGTCTCCGCCGTATATTCTTTGTCCTTGTATAGCCATATTATTTCCTTTCATTGTTGTTATCATGTTATCCCATATTCACGTATCGATGTCAAATCTTTTTTT
>Ga0315329_10000462_pt1 | contig 15715 bp, 17 predicted proteins | sample M150032315metaG_FD_203459 | JGI IMG/M metagenome (GOLD analysis project Ga0315329, IMG submission 203459) | Ammonia-oxidizing marine archaeal communities from Monterey Bay, California, United States - M1 500m 32315 | ecosystem: Environmental > Aquatic > Marine > Coastal | place: USA: California...
AATGAAAACCGTATGACTCGTTCGCTGCCCTTTCGAGAAATCGGCCTAACGTCCCATCCGACCTCCCCCTCTAGGCCGGGGAAACCATCGATGACCAGTGGTTCGTCTCTTTCGCCGCCTCTGGCTGCCATTCCCGATCTTCTGAGAAGAGCGTGGTAAAGCCCCTCTGTATTTTCTCGAACCATGACGATGTCAACCAGTTCATGATTCCAAACGTCTGTGAAGGTACCGTGAACCTTGTGTTTTACCCCCTTGTAGAGCTTTACTGGCCTAACATTTGCATAGAGATCCAATGCGGATCTGAGTCCCAATAGTGCCTGCCCGCCGGCAATGTCCCCATTGGGTAGCGTGGCTCCAGGCCATCCCACTGCACCGACCATAATGGCGTCGGACTCATCCCGGCAGAACTCGAAAGATCCCTGTGGCCACTCCTCCCCGGTCTCAAGGTAATGCTGACCTCCGCAAGGAATCTCGGATATTTCTAGAGGTATGACGCCAGAATCTTGGAAAACCGAGAGGACACGCTTGACTTCTCCCATCACCTCTCGTCCGGTCCCATCACCGGGAAGCAGTGTCAAACGATATGCCGCCATTGACTGCGGCAGAACCTTTTCATTCATCAATCCGACCCTGTGTAGAACTGTTCCATATCCAAGGAGATAATTGATAGACGGTCAAGTGCAACACCACATGTATGGGCACCAACTCAGAAGAAGGGCAAGGCGGACCGAAGATAGACATCAGAACTCTGCCCGAGTCAGTTTCTCTGCTCTGGGAGTCGATGCTAAGGAAGAATCCAAACTGGGACCTGGCCAAATGGCTAGACGATAGGGCGAACGAGGAGTTGGAGCTTTTGGAGTCGCATCTAGGAAGAGAGAGGCTGAGGTACGAGCAACGCCTGCACAGAATCGAGAACCTTTCGAAGCAGATGAAGAGGAGGCGCGAGAACATGGGTGGGACACCGGTTTCGGATCCCAATCAGCGAAATCTCTTCGACGTATACGGGTCTTCCAGCGAGGTTGGGGAGGCTGACAACCCCGATCAAGAGATGGGGCCATTGGTCGATTTTGGGACACTTTCTACTGGGGATGACCTGTTGCTGGCATACATCAGTCAGAAGATTCTGATTGCGATTGAAGACTCGAATGGAGGTAGCGCAGGTTTGCATTTTGACGATATAATACAGCTCCTTGAGTCACCCGGAATTAATGCAGAGGACATAGATGAGTCGTTATCCTGGCTACTTCAGAACAAGGAGATCATCGAGACTGAAAGAGACGTGTTTGTCATCGACGGATGAGAAGTCCGGACTTGCGTAATACAACCATTGAAAGTGGAAGAGCGAGTCGGGTAGGATATCTCATGACGAGCGAGACTTCTGGATGGTATGCTAGACTCGATCACGAGTGTCCTGAAAGGACCAGTCAGATTGAAATTTGGCTAGATTCCTGGTTGGAGGCAACTAGGAAGAAGCAGCCCATTGCAGCGACACTACCGAAAGGTTGGCCGACTCTCCCTGCTGGTCTTCTGAGTAATCCTGGTAATGTGTTGGACCACCTGCTGGCTAGGTTTGATGCCCAAAGCGACGGGCGCTCGCCGAGAGGGGTTTACGCACCTCCAGCAAGGTTTGTCGATGCCGTCCTGTACGATGAGTTCCATCACGGTAAGAGCCAGAAGAAAGAGCCGCCTGCAACTCTTTCTCTAGCAGCGCTACCACCAAGTTTCAGGACCTTTGCCAAGCAATTCAACGAGAACATCAGGGAAGACGGTGTAGTCGAAGAAGGAAGTTCCGAGTCGGAGAAAAACCTGACAGTTTCGGGAATACCGATTCCGTTTGCTGATCCTTGTGTAGGTGCGGGACTTTTCGCAGAGAGGGTCCTGCGAATACATGCGGAAAGACTGGCCGATTACTCCCCGACCGAGAGGAGGGAGGATACCCTTAGACTCTTGGAGGGTTTGCAGTTGGTTGATACCTCAGAGGTAGCTGTGAACAGTGCAAGAAAGAGGATTGTCATTGTATTGGCGAGACTTGGACTGGTGGATTTGGAGGAAGAAGGCGATGACGGCAAAATTGGGCTAAGCGAAGCCGAGATGATTGTCGAAAGCAACGTCAGATGCATCGACCCACTTAGAGGGGAGTGGCCTTGGAATGAGCGACCGATGTTGCTAATCTCCCGTCCTCCTTGGCTCAGGATAAAAGATAGATTCAGAGGGCATCCCGATGGAAGTATTCTAAGAAAGCAACTTTCCAGTGAATTAAGGCAGTTCAAGGGAGCAGATGGAAAAGCCAGGTTCTCTGCGATAAAGGGGAACGTGAATCTGTACAGGCTCTACATAGAAAGGGCTCTGCAGATTTCTCAGAGTGGGGGAAGGGTGAGGCTCGTGGTTCCGAGCTCCGTTCTAAGAGAAAAAAGCAGCTTGCCCCTCAGGAAGCTGCTAGTCGAGTCGAACGGTTGGGATTCGGTTTGGTCATTCCCCGAAGACTCAAGGCTCCTTTTTGGAGGATCTCAGGGGGTGTCCGTAATTGGGGTAACTGTCGGAGAAGAGACTGACGTTCTGACTAGCTTCGACCCTCTGATGAGAGACGATCTTGCGCCTGGCAGTGGCCTCAACCCCGAGGCTCCATTCTTTGAGTTGGAGAGGGGGCCTTGGTCCTCCTGGACCGATGCCTCATGGGCAGTTCCAAAGATGCCCAGGGACGTGATGAACAGGAATAGAACCATCGCGGCAATCGGGAACCTAGCCGATAAGCCCAGATTGGTCGAAGAAGGGACAGGCCTGAATCCCAGCGGCAGGGCAATCAAGGTCAGAGTGGGGGAGGCGGAGAGATCGACCTGGAAAAAGGAAATCTGCGACTGGGATGGCAAGGATGGTCAGATCCCATTCATCAGAGCTGCTCATATCAGTTTCATAGATGGGGAAGGCGTCCTTAGACACCCTGCCTTCGAGTCAGGAGCAGGGGCTGTCAAATCTGCTGCATGGAAGGGTCCACGAGATATGTCGGTCCCAACTCGGATTGTCTGTCAAGCGGTTGTAAATCCGCAATCAGAGAGGAGGTTGGTATGGGCTGTGGTCCCAGAAGGCTGCGTTTTGGGGAACTCGGTTAGCTTCCTCGATCTTCCAATCGAAGTTACTGACGGTCTGAGGGAGAGTTTCGGTTCTCTCGAAGGGGGGCTGAATTTCCTAGCATCTCAGCTAAATTCCGAAGAGCTGGACCTATGGTCTAAAGCATGGGCAGCCAACAACAACGTGAACAATTACGAGATAGAGATGCTACCTTTCGAGATCGAAGAGGGTGGTGCTCCACTTACCCTATTCAGAAACGAAGGGAGTCTCGACTAAGGATTGCGGATTTCAGTTTCCTAGTTCCGGAAAAACACCCATATCGAGAATGGCTTAATATCCTTGGTTTGCATACGCGGGACGTTCCCAACTTGGAATTGACATAGGAGAGCAGCATGGGAATCAATCCGAAGATTGGAATCACCGGCCTGCCCCGTTCAGGAAAGTCAGCTGTCCTGCAGAAGGTAGTGGACATGATCTCCGAAGAAGGCGGTATCAGGAAGACGAAGGGGCCCTCCCCCCCAGAGCACGTGGTTGGGGGGATGAGATGCGAGCCTGTAATCGAGAACGGGGAGAGGGTTGGATACGCATGCGTCAACATACTTACTGGTGAGAAGGGAGTTATGGCACATCGAGAAATCGACTCAAGGAACAGGATTCTTGGGTTCGGAATAGACCCGACCGAGGTTGACAGGGTCGGGGTACCAGCGATAATGGATAGCATAGGGAATTGCGAGATCCTGGTGATTGACGAAGTCGGGAAGTTCACCGTGGAAAGCGAGGGTTTCGTGAATGTGGTCAGATTGGCTCTTCAGCACGACATGCCCACCATCCTCACTCTGCACAAGAAGAGCAGGCACCCATTGCTACAGGACATCCGTAGGAGAGACGATGCGAGGATTCTGGAGGTTACTCCGGTTAACAGGGCCCTACTGCCGTACAAGATTCACAAACTAATCCAATAGTTGTGAGTCATTCTTCGGTCAAGTTGATGCGAAATGCCGAATTCGTCGTGCTATGGAGCCCCCAGCATCCAGATTGACTAGGCTTCTGGTTGGATTCATTCTGTCGCTAATGGTGGTGATTTCAATATCCATTCTGAACGAAGGCGATTTTTCCGCCTCAGATGCTATGGTGGCAGTACCCACCTTGGTTGTGGTATTGGCGGGGATCATTATTACTGTGGTAGTTGCTGGTCGAGGAAGGCAACATGGAAACTGGATTACAGACTCGTGGATAAGCAGAGAGCCTGAGGATGAAATGCTTTCAAGACTCGAAAGCGAGAGGGACGAGGCGAGTATGCAAGACCTGGGTTCTAAATGGGCTAAGATGGAAATGGAGCGCCTCGAGTCTAAACACGGCGAGGAGTAGGGAGCGAAACCTTGACCCTGTCTTGCCTGTACGAAAGGTTGGGTGACAGTATGGGAGACGTTCCTGGTGATTTGAGATACACAAAAGAACACGAGTGGGTGAAGATTGAAGGAAACGAGGTCAGCATCGGAATTACTGACTTTGCGCAGAACGCCCTAACAGAAGTGGTCTGGGTAGAACTCCCGGAGCTCGATTCTGTCGTTGAGGTGATGGAGTCGTTCGCTAGCGTCGAGTCGGTAAAATCAGTCAGCGAGATCTATGCACCCGTAGCGGGAACCGTGACCGACGTCAACGAATCCCTCGAGGATGCACCCGAGCAGATTAACGAGGACCCATACGAATCGGGCTGGATCTGCAAGATCAGGACCGATGGTGATGTAGATTTGAGCACCCTCCTTGATTCGGCCAGTTACTCCGCATTGATCGGAGACTGACAATGAGCGAAATTCGAAGGGTTCACATTTACGTTGATGGTTCTTGCAGTGAGAATCGTAATGTGACCTCAGAGACAAGGGCTGGTTGGGGCCTTTGTGTGATTGTGGATGACAGCGGGTCTGGCAATGGGAGGGGGCACCTACTTACAGAGTTGAATGGGGATGTGGTGACTAATGCCGAGGAGCAGGGGCATTTGGGTGCCGAAGTCGGGTCAAACAACACAGCAGAGCTCTCGGCGATAGCTCACGCCCTCCGATGGCTATTGGGGGAGTCGGAAATCGAGACTGCAGTCATCAGAGGAGATTCGAACTACGCACTGAACATCGCCTCTGGTTTGTGGAAAGCGAAGGCGAATCAGGATCTGGCACGAAGGGTTAGGGATTTGTGGGATGAGGTTTCGGGCATTATTAGCCTCAGCGGAGAGCATGTGCCCGCACACAGGGGGCACCGGTGGAACGAGCGAGCAGACCATCTTGCGTTCCGAGCAATGCAGGGAGAGGCCCCGCTGCCTCTTCAATTCTGGAAGCCCGGCAAGAGGTAAGTCAGTCTTCCTTGAGAGGACCCATGACGAGATAGACGTATCCAGATTGTAGGGCTATTAGCAACCCCACCAAGGTCAGGACTAATCCCGTTGGATCCGGCAAGTAGGGCTGCATGGGATTCCCCGAAACCCAAGCCAAGGCAAGGAAAGCAACCGCCACTGCGAATACCCACTTGGCGGATTCCTCAGGAGCCTTCCAGAGGTCGATCCATGGTATCAGTCCCCTTCTCTTGAATGTGTATCGGTACCATGCAACGTATCCCATGGATAGCCCCACCATTCCAATCACTCCGATGGAGAAACCGGTGTCTTCCCAAGGTCCGCTTGGAGCCACACCAAACACAAGGGAGTCAAGAATCAGGATTGCTGAGGCTATTGCAAGGGGAATCCACTCAGGGGCGTTTTCGTCTCCCACGAATTGTCGAGGCCGTGCCGTAGTAATGATGTATTGCTCTTCGCTGCGAGACCTGAGCGAACATGTCCAATATTCTCTTCTCTGACGTAATTGAGGCATCAAAGAGACTTGATGGGGTTGTTTTGAGAACCCCCGTGGTCAATTCCCCCGAGATTGACGAAATGGCTGGTCGCAGTGTGTTCATGAAGTGCGAAAACCTACAGCACGTCGGGGCGTTCAAATTCAGAGGGGCGACGAACGCCGTGAAGATTCTGGGCGAGGACGCGGAGCCCGGCCTTTGCACCCATAGTAGTGGCAATCACGGACAGGCAGTTGCATTGGCAGCGAGGCAGCGAGGCGTCCCGGCGTACATCGTAATGCCGAAAACCGCACCGAAGGTGAAGGTTGACGGAGTTAGGAGCCATGGTGCCGAGGTGATTCTCTGCGAACCGAACCTAGAGGCCAGGGTCATGGCTGCAAATTCTGTCCTAGAAAGGACCGGTGCGACTTTCATCCATCCTTTTGACAATCCGAACGTCATTGCCGGCCAAGGTACTGCTGCGAAGGAGATGATCGAAGAGTGCGGGAATCTGGATGCGGTCCTATCCCCCATTGGTGGGGGTGGGTTGATGTCCGGGACTTGCATTTCCACTAGGGCATTACTACCGGATGCTCTGCTGTTCGGCACTGAGCCAGAAGGCGCTGATGATGCTGCCAGATCATTGGAGTCGGGGGAATATGTGCCGCAGACTGGCCCGGATACAATCTGTGACGGGCTACTGACCAGCATGGGAGAATTAACGTGGCCGATCATCAAGAGTCATGTTGATGAAATCATCAGAGTGAGCGATGAGGAGGTTCTGATTGCGATGACGATTATTCACGAGATTTTCGGGATGATAGTGGAACCCAGCGGCGCCATCTCCCTAGCTGCTGTGCTGAAGGACGAGTTCAGATCCAAGGAAGGCATTGGCTCGATCGGGATAATTCTGTGTGGAGGCAACGTCGACCCTGAAAATCTCCCATTCACCCCGTAGTAACGGGCTAACAGATAATAGTGCAATTGGGAGCCGCCGGTTTCATGGCCCTAGTTTTTGATAGGATTAAATCTACACCCGGCGAAGCACTGCTTCTACTGACTGCCCTGGTTACACTTGTGTACTCGTTGAACTTCATGTTCTTCTCTGCCTGTTACACCACTGGGGGAGGGGACTGCTTCACCATCTTGAGCAATGGCCTGAACGGCTCATCGACCCCATTGGATATGGCCTATGGCGCTGGGGCCCCCGAAACCGCATTCAACGGGATTCTGATGTTCGGGATTTTCATTTCGACTATGCTAATCCTCAATGAGGGAGCGCGAGGGAAGTGGACGGTTATGCTTCCAGTTCTTGTCGGTCTGACAGTAGCTACCGCAGTCATCTGGATGTTCTGGAATGATGCCAGTGAATCGAGTGAAGCACCCAAGTTCCTAACTCCGATAGTCACCATAACCTATGCGGCGGCATACTTCATGTTGCGTGGGGAAGACGAAGTGGACGAGGGTTTGGACTCCGTCTCGTTTGGAATCGGGGTCAAGGACCCTGTCGCTTTGATGGGGCTAGTCATAGTAATCGCAACGGGACTCTTCTATGTTTTCCGTCAAATCGCAGCCCCCGAGTCCGTGATTGACGCAGTCACACCTGGGGCTGTCAGCGATGGTCTGCTAGCACCTACTGAGGTCACAGTTGCCTTCACCGGTGCGCTTCTCTTGACTTATGTCCTATGGGCAGTGGTAATCCTGACGCAGGGAGCCAGAGGAATGTGGCCAGTGGCGCATCCCGCGCTCTTCGCGTTCCTGACCATTACGATAGCCAACTACTTCGGTTTCGTCTTTGGTCCGTTGAGGGAATTCTCGGAGCAGAATCAGATGGATGCTATCTCCGGGCCGGCAACGATGCTCCTGTTCATGCTAGTCTACCTGAGGCTAAGGGAAGAGGGGATCGAAGAGGGAATGACTTTCCAGGGGGAGCCCATGGATTCGAGTTCCTTCGATCGATTCTTCGTAATGGGTGCGATTGCGATATCGGCTGCATTCATGCTCGTAGAGCTATCTGGGCTGTGAATAGGTGGAGCACGAGCCGGGATTTGCACCCGGGTCCATGGATCTGCAGTCCATTGCATAGCTGCTCTGCCACTCGTGCTTCGTCCCACCGAACCTACTTTCTTTCTTGAAGACTGTCCGAGCGTCGGCATACCTTCATTGGGTGGCTACTCGTGTGAAAGGCGTGCCTCGTGTATCTTCCCGCTTCGAAGGTCTGGGTGTTGGTTTCGCTCCCTACCTGCAACCCCCGGGACCAGGGGTCGTAAGGTGGACTGTGGGGGAGCCTGGATTCGCTACCCCATCACCGATTATCGAAGCTGCGATCAATGGGCTCGAGGAAGGGAAGACGAAGTACACCCGGGGTCCTGGCTCGCTGGAGCTATGCGAGGCCGTGTCTGGCTACCTCATGGAGCACCATGGGATCGAGGCGCCGGCTGACGAGATTGTCGTGACCCCGGGGGCGAAGCAGGCCCTCCTCTATTCCTTCCTGATCACCACCATGCCCGGTGACGAGGCAATCCTGCTATCTCCTTCATGGGCATCGTACGAGCCAATGCTGGAGTTCATCGGTGCCAACCCCGTTCATGTGAAGGTGAACATGGAGAACTTCCATCCAGACTTGGATGCGATCAGGGGGGCGATTACGGACAAGACGACTATGATCCTGATCAACTCGCCCTGCAATCCCACTGGAGCGGTCTTTACCCCAGAGGAGATTGGTGGGATCGTCGAAATCGCAGTTGAGAATGACCTCTGGATAGTTTCTGATGAGATATACGCGCGAATGATTTGGGTCGACTGGCCTCATGTTTCCCCCTCTACCCTGCCTGGTGGGAGGGAGAGGACAATCGTAGTCAATGGGTGGTCCAAGTCATGGGCAATGACCGGGATGAGGGTTGGATTCCTGACTGGTCCCAGCGAAGCGATGAAAGCCGCTGTGAAGAGCCAGGCCAACTCTGCCTCGCACATCCCGACATTCATGATGGATGCAGCAAGGGTTGCTCTGGAATGCGAAGATTCGGTTGATGAGTTCAATCAGGAGTACCTGAAGAGGAGGGATTTGATGATGAGGGGACTTTCTTCCCTACCCGGAATAAGGGTCCCAGAGCCTGAGGGTGCCTTCTACGTCTTCGCAGATGTCACAGGTACGGGGATGAGCGACGTCGAGTTCGCAGACGGGGCATTGGATGCGGGCGTTCAGCTGATTCCAGCATCACTAATCACAGGTGGAGAAGGCTTCGTTAGGGTGTCTTACGCAGTTGATGAGGGGGCCATCGAGGAAGGGTTGCGGAGACTCGGATCCTGGCTTGGGGAAGAGTGAGTTTGAAATCTCAGTGACTGGGCTGAGCCGACGTGGCCGAGGTTGATTCTGCGGGTTCCCATGTCCTTCTGGACTATGTCGACTATGAGAGAGGAAGGGAGGGGGACGGGGGATGGGTCCTCGGAATTCTGAGAGAGTGTGTTCGTGAATCTGGAGTGAGGGAAGTCCACTCACATGTTGAGGTCTTCGATGGGACGGAGAGCCCCCTTGGATTCGCAGCGGCAGTGCTGATCGACGAGAGTCACGTTACCGCTCACTGCTACTCGGAGAGAGGACTCCTGGCGATTGACGTCTTCACGTGTGGGGACAGCGATTCTGACTCGTTGGCAGACATGGTTCACCAGAGGCTCGTCTCGGGGAACCCCGGATTGAGGTTGGTCTTCAGGAAGAGCGTGGAGCGCTTCCGGGGTGGTTAGATGAGTGTTAGAGACTTCATTGAGACCCACTACAGTCACTTCAATGCGGGTGAGCTTGCCCGATGCATAGATTCACTGAGAGAGTTCCTCGATAACGATGGTCGGCTAATCGTAACTCTCGCCGGAGCGATGTCTACAGCGGAGATAGGGAAGAGCCTGGCTCCGGCGATTAGGGAACAGCGGGTGCATGCGATTTGCTGCACCGGGGCCAATCTGGAGGAGGAGCTGTTCGGCCTCATCTCCAGATCCGGTTACGAGAGCGTCCCCAATTGGAGGCACCAGAGTAAGCAGGAAGATGCCGTGCTCCATGAAAGGGGGATGAATCGCGTAACCGACGTAGCAATCCCCGAGAGTGCTTTCACCAAGGTAGGAGAGAGGATTTTGTCCCTCTGGGAAGAGTCAGAAACAGTGGGAGACAGCCGTTTTCCTCACGAATACGTGTATGACCTCATTCTACATGGGGATATCGAGTTCTCATCTCCTGCCGAGGAGTCGTGGTTGGTCGCTGCGGCGGATGCGAACCTTCCGATATTCACACCGGGGTGGGAGGATTCGACGCTCGGGAATCTACTGTCTGCGAGAGTCATAGACTGCACGCTGAAGAGCAATTCCGTCGTCAAAGGGGGATTGGATGCTATGCAGTCACTCGCCGATTGGTATCGAGAGGATAACTCTCCCACGGGGATGCTTCAGGTGGGAGGGGGCATATCTGGTGATTTCGCAATCTCGGTGGTCCCCATGCTTAGGCAGGATGCCGGAGTGGAAGTCCCCCTTTGGGCGTGGTTCGCTCAGATCTCGGAATCGAGACCGTCCTACGGCGGTTATTCGGGAGCTCCACCTGCAGAGAAGATCAGCTGGGGGAAGCTGGGAGTAGACACCCCCCAGTTCGTGATCGAGTCCGATGCGAGCATCGTACTACCGCTGATCCTATCCTCATTGGAATAGTTCGGAGTAATTTCCCACTTCTTCCGAGATCCTCAGGAGCTGGTTGTACTTCGATGTCCTGTCGGATCTAGCTGGTGCTCCCGTCTTGATCTGCATCGAATTGGTGCCGACGGCCAGATCCGCGATTATGTCATCCGACGTCTCGCCGGATCGATGGCTGATTATCGTCCCGAACCCAGCCTCACGAGATTTTCCGATTACCTCCATCGTCTCAGTGAAGGTCCCAATCTGGTTGAGTTTGATTAGAATCGCATTTGACGCCCCGAGGGAAATTCCTCTCTCGAGGCGCTTGGGATTGGTCACATACAGGTCATCACCGACAATCTGCACTCTATGCCCTTCACGGGAGGTGAAGTCCACCCATGAGTCCCAGTCGTCCTCCCCGAAGGGATCCTCGATAGAGACAATTGGGTAGTCATCCAGCCACTTCGAGTAGATCCGCCCGAGATCCGCCCCCGAAATCTCGGCTCCGTCCATATGGTAGTGCGTGCCGTCAAAGAACTCCTGGGCTGCAACGTCCAGAGCAATTGAGACCTGTTGACCCGGAGAGTAACCGGACCTCTCTATTGCTTCGAGTACCAGCCTGAGTCCCTCCTCGTTTCTGGGGAGGTTCGGTGCGAATCCGCCTTCGTCGCCGACGCCCCCAAGCAGTCCTTCTTGCTTGAGAGTGGACTTGAGTGCGTGATAGATCTCGACTCCTGCTCGGAGGGCCTCGGAGAAGTCGTCGAAACCATGTGGGACGACCATGAACTCCTGGACATCGACGTTCGTTTCGGCGTGAGCACCCCCGTTCAGGATGTTCATCATTGGGACTGGCAGGCTCGATTCGTCATCCTTGCAGATGTGGTTCCACAGTTCGCCCTGGGCTGCTGCCCTGAGGCATGAGAGGGAGACTCCTAGAGTGGCATTGGCTCCCAATAACCCCTTGTTCGCCGAACCATCCAGTTCGATTAGGATGGAGTCGATTTCACCCTGGTTAGAGGGATCGATTCCGATGAGTGCCTCGCGAATCGGGCCGTTCACGTTGTTGACGGCAACTTGGACGCCCTTGCCCGCCCACCGGTCCCCGCCGTCTCTCAATTCGACCGCTTCGTGGGTCCCGGTGCTCGCTCCGGATGGGACTGCTGCTCTACCTCTCAGTGAGCCATTGACATAGCAGTCGACTTCCACTGTTGGGTTGCCTCTGGAGTCGAGAATCGCCCTAGCGAAGATGTCGCTGATAGCGGCACCCATTGACTCACCCACAGGACCCTGACTTCTCAAGGTAGCGCTGGTCTCCTCTATGTGTTCAGCCAGCTAAGCCACCGAGAAACCTTGCTTTGAATCTCCGGGACTTCAAGTTCCGACCTGCAGCAACACTCCCAACAGAGTTGCTCCTCATTGGGGGATATGGAGAATAGCTCGGCCCTCATTAGAACTCCATCCGCCTCATTGGACTTGGAGCGATTGTCATCAACGAAGCAATGCAGGAGGTGCTTGGGGTAATGATGGATCCGTCCGGACTTTGGGCAGCAGAGCATCACGCTCCTAGGGAGAAATATCAGTGATGACCCGGTGGTTGGATCGAGTTCGTGGCCCTCTATTCTCGTACTGTTCAACAGAGAAGCAACGTCGATATGGTACCACTGTGAATATGAGTGAGGGATGTCGAGGCCGGATACGTCATCTAGGTACTCCTGAATTCTGAGTTGGGAGATGGCCTCCTCCTGACTCATGGAGATGCAGTGTAAGCCATCCCATTTGAACGCAACCAATGATTTCTGAACATATGATGACTGTAATATGGCAAGTTTCATCCAAAAAACAATGACAAACATCAAGAAATATCCATAAGTTGTATGTTTTTCGGAGGATTCAATGAGTAATGTCGATTCGCTTGACAGGTCCATCCTGTCCTTCCTGAGAGAATCCGCCAGAGCCCCATACGTCGAGATTGCCAAAGGTGTCGGCGTCACCGAGAGGACGGTTAGGACCCGGATCAAGAGGCTCGAGGACGAGGGGGTGATCAGGGGCTACACCGTTCGGGAGTCTGGCATCGGACTGACTGCCCTGATTCGCCTCAAGGTGGGCCCGGGTACTGAGATAGGCTCACTTGCTGGAGAGTTCTCCGGTTGGTCGGGAGTCGAGTGCGTGTACGAGATAAGCGGCGATGCGGACTTGGTTGCCGTGGTTCACGTTGACGATACGGTGGCTCTCAGGAATTTGCTGGATCGAATGTGGCTTGCGGCTCCCGGGGACATCAGCTCGACACAGACCGAACTCGTCCTAGAGCAGTACTAATGCCCGTGAGACGGTGTCCAAAATTAGCCAAATCTAAGTCTCTCGGTCCATTCCAATGTCCGTGGATTTCGTCAGGCTAGCGGTAATCATCTCCCACCCCCTTGCCGCACTTCTCCTGATTTGGCTATTCTTCCGACAGAAGGCGTGGAGGAGGGAATCCTCCCTCATGAGAGGGGAAGAGAGGAGGACCGCCCTTGCAGAACACGAGTCCATGGGGGATAGGATCGCCATAGCAAGCGTGTCAATAGTAGGTCTTGCGTTCGCATCCAACGCAGCTCGGGGCATTATCGATCATGGCGATGCCTCCAGCTACATGGTCCCGGGACTCCACGGTGCCACGGGACTGATCGGCCTGAGCATGATGATCTATGTCTGGAATCTGGGTAAGAAGACGAAGTCTCAGAAAGACTCCGGAGAGAGATTCGCCAGGACGAAGGAAGTCCATGGGAGGATTAGTGACGTGGTGGGGGCGCTGGCTATGCTACACGCCTTTCTGGGTTTTCTGTACCTGCTGAGTATTCTATGAGTGGAGCCTTCTGCCCTTCAATTTGATTAGTGGAGCGGAGCGGGTGGGTTTACCCCATGTTTGATTGCTGTTCTGACAATTTCCATATCGTTGTCCGCCATCATGAAAATTAGCTCCTTGAAATTCGTCTTTGGTATCCATCCTAATTCCCTAGAGGCTTTCTCTGAATTTCCAACCAGTATATCGACCTCTGCTGGTCTGAAGAACCTCGGGTTTGTTCTCACTCTGACATTGCCATCTTGGTCTGTTGCAATAGTCTCAACCCCCTTCCCCGTCCAAGTCAATTCCATCCCAACCCTTCCGAATGCAAGGTTAATCATGTCCTTTACTGAGTATGTCTTCCCAGTGCTAATTACATAGTCATCCGGAGTTTCACGCTGAGTCATTTTCCACATCATTTCCACGTAATCCCCAGCGTATCCCCAATCCCGTTTGGCCTCGACGTTACCAATTTCCATAGATTCCTGAATGCCAGAGGAGATTCTCGCTGCAGAAATCGTTACCTTCCTAGTTACGAATTCGATACCCCTCCTTGGGCTCTCGTGATTGAATAGGATTCCAGTACTTGCATGTAGGTCGTATGACTCTCTGTAATTCTTTGTAATGTAGTGAGCGAAAACCTTGGCACAACCATAGGGCGATCGAGGGTAAAAAGGGGTATTCTCATCTTGAGGTGTTTCTACAACCTTGCCGAATTGCTCACTGGATCCTGCTTGGTAGAATTTGCATCCGGGGCGGTGAATCCTGATTGCTTCCAGACACCGGAGCGTCCCTAATCCCGTAATGTCGGAGGTGTTGGTAGGTGAGCGCCATGATTCCGGAACATATGACTGAGCGCCGAGATTGTAGAACTCGTCCGGTTCCACTTCCTTGATCACATTCTCGATGGATCCCTGGTCGGCGAGATCCCCGCTAATTATGTGGTAGTTTGGGTTTCCGATTAAGTGACTAATCAGGTTCCGGCCTAATGCGGCTTGACTTGTGCGTCGAACCATGGCATGCACGTCGTAGCCCTTGTCAAGAAGTAACTCAGACAAGTAGGAGCCATCCTGGCCAGTTGCGCCCGAAATCACCGCAGTTCTCCGCGTCATGGTTAGCGGTCGAGACTGACTTTCTTCAATTGTTCCCCTACCCCTACAATCACAGAATAATCAGTGGAACATCAGGCGTTCTGAGAGATTACTAGAGAGACATCATCGGCATAGGCGTCGTTGTAGCCCGCGTCGAGGTACGCGTTCAGCGTGACTCTGCCCCACGAAGAGTCTGCTGGGACCTGTCCCGAGGCCTCGCGCAGGAAGATTCCTGTGACCCCACCCCTATCGGCCGCGTAGATGGGGCCTATAGAGTCCGAAAGCAACAGCAACCCCTCGGAGTCGAAGAACTCGACGAGCACTTCCATCCTGTCGTCCTGGTCCGAGTAACCCCCTATGAATGCCGAGAGCGCGTAAGTCAGGTTGTCCCGACCAATCTCCTCGGAGATTCCAGAGAGGTCAATCTCCTGGTGCATCGAGGAATCCCCCGAGCCCCCGCCGAAGTAGTTCGAACCCCTCTCTTCAGTGCCCGGGTCGGTGGTCTGCAGGTAGGTGGGGATGTTGTAGATCCACGTCGTCATAGTCGAGTTGTCCACCCATCCGGGAACCGATGCATCGTATCCCGGGATCATCCCCCTCTCCAGCTCCCCGTCGCCGTTGAAGACCAGGTTCTCCCCCAGACTCGCGACTGGCGGACCGGTGGGCTCGATCCCGATCGCCCTCCCATCGAGGCCCCACGAGGGGTCGGCCCCCACACCAAGGTGACGCAGGGCGGTGGGTACGATGTCGACTAAGTCGGGCGGTGGCCAAATCTTCCCGGGGGATTCGGCACCCCAGACTATCAGGGGCACGTTCCTGTGCTCCGGAATGTTGTATCCGTGCCCATAACCGGTGCCAGCGTGGTCCGATGAGACGATCACCATCCATTCCTCGTTGTGGTAGTCAGGACGGGCCTGGATTGCATCCATGACCTCTCCAAGCCAGGCGTCGGTCTGGTTCATTCCAGACAGGTAGTCGGGGTTGGAGACGTTGAACCCAGTGCTATGCCCGTATGCGTCCATTATGTCTAGGACCAGCGTAGCCGCGTTCATCTGCTTGGTCGCTAGGTCCGAGACCAGCCTATCGACGATCACCTGGTCGTATCCCTGGAAGTAGTCGCCGCAACCGGAGCAGATCGACTCGTCTAGGGCCGCGTCGGACATACTGGGCCAGTTGTGGTAGGCCGAGCGGTGCGTGTCCGGTGCCGCGTCTCTAAGGAGCCGGAACCAGTATGGGTACTGCTCGTAGTTGTGGTCGTCGAAGTTGTTGT
>Ga0315329_10000463_pt1 | contig 15694 bp, 9 predicted proteins | sample M150032315metaG_FD_203459 | JGI IMG/M metagenome (GOLD analysis project Ga0315329, IMG submission 203459) | Ammonia-oxidizing marine archaeal communities from Monterey Bay, California, United States - M1 500m 32315 | ecosystem: Environmental > Aquatic > Marine > Coastal | place: USA: California...
GGGTGACTTTGGTTGCCCTGTTAATATGACTGAGCCAAGAAATAATAATAATAATCTTCTCATGATTTATTTATCCCCATTTAAAATATTTATTTATTCGGTGAGGCGGCACTGCCTTCCCAGTCTGGATCAGCCACACCTGTCCAACTTCCATTGGCCTCATTTTTGATCACAGCATGTATGCGTCCGAAACCCCCAGGCCTCCTTTGGACACTTACTTCATGGCCCAATTGAGCAAAATATGCACTATCAGCCATTGACCAACCTCCATTAGAAGTAAACTCTATAGCAATTCCGTTTTCAACTGGATGTACTCTGGGCAGAGCCATTGCCTTTTCCAATGTATTACCCTGATCTACAACCCGGCTAATTACAGCTACAATTGATGAAGGTATTTTAGAGCCGCCGGCAGCGCCTAAGGCTATAAACGGTTTATCATCTTTTGTAACCAGCATAGGTGAAATATGAGATGGCGCTCGATATCCTGCTTTTACTTCTCCAAGATACCCCCCGAGTGTTTGTGCATAAACAAACCCCAGTCCTGGAGTGGCCACTTTAGATCCCATAGCTGTTCCCACTGTTTGCGTAAGAGCCACAACCATACCGTTTCTATCTACAACGGTTAAATGCGTTGTATGTCCCATTGGCACAGTCCAAGACTCTGGCAGATCCTTCCAATTCAATTTCACTGCTGTATCGTTATGTATTTCAGATGCACGTTTTTGAGCCCACTCTATTGATGTAAGCCTATCCGCATCCTCCAGTGTATGTTGTTTTTTTCGATCAAGATATGCCGCTTCAATGGCATGATAAACTGCCTCACCCCATTTTTGATTATCGGAATAATCATCTGATATTGTTTCTAATACCTGAAGCGCTTCAATTGTAATGGCGCCGTATGCCGGCATCCAGAGCCCCTTTAACCCATATCCACGATAGCTTCCGGTTACAATATGGGAATCTTCTGCCTTGTAATTTTTCAAAGATTCCAAGGTAAGCACTCCGCCATTGGCTTGATTGTCTTCTATAATTTTTTCTGCAATCCAACCGCTGTAGAATACTTCTGGACCTTCATCGGCAATGGCCTGCAATACACGGCCTAGATCTTTTTGAACTACCCAGTCACCTGCATTTCTTGAAGAACCATCTTCATTTAGAAAATAATGCCTTGATCCTGCAAATTCCTTTAGCTGTTCATGAACAAATTGCTGCCTCATCGCTTCACCGCGAATCAGTTCATGTCCATTATTTGCCAAACGTATTGCAGGTGTCATCACCTGCTTCAAAGGTAGTGAACCATGTTCAGATAATGCTTTAGTGTGTCCCCTTACTACGCCAGGCACACCGATACTGGGATAGCCATAGCGTTTTTTGGGTGCATTTTCGAAATCGTAGGTCGATGGCGCCTGGGTGGTACCGTCGATACCAATAACTTCACCGTCCGGCTTCCCGATTAAAATCTGTGTACGACCGCCAATACCACTCATGCTGGGTTCTACTACCGCTAGGGCAAAGGCTGCAGCAACTGCCGCATCTACGGCGTTCCCTCCAGCTGCCAGCATTTCCACGCCTGCCTTGGTTGCCAATGGATGGGCTGTAGCAACAGTACCATTATTGGAGTTACTAATCTTATGGGAGGATTCCGGATAGACTCCTCCTGGTTTTTGGGGTACACTGCTGCATCCGAGAAAATATAAAAACGTAAAAATAAAAATTCGCTTCATGAGTTTAACTCCCTTTCAATGGCATCAATTAAACCCAAATTTCCAAATCGAACTAAATCGGTAGTCGCCATATTATATTTTTCTTCGGATTCATTTATTTTGGCCATCGCCTCCGTTTCTGATAATGCAACCGTTAGCAGATTGATTCCAATGAATTTTGAATTTCTAAAATTTTTCATTAAATCCAAATGAAGTTGCATGACTTCTCCCATAGTTGAAATAGGATAATCCGTAACATCTTCATCCCTAGCAGGATCATGTGTCATTACCATATAATCCGGCATAGCACCATGCATTAAACCCAATGTAACGCCTGCATAATACTGATTGGTTAGGGAGCCTTGTCCTTCAACAATTATTATATCTGCGCCATCGGATGCATTGTCAATCTCATGTTCGATTTCCCCAGCCATAAAATCCGCCACGACAGCATCAACTGGAACGCCGTTACCACTAAGCAAAATTCCAGTTTGGCCTGTGCCGATAAAACGCGCATCACAGCCTTGCGCTATTAAACGCTGGGTGATTTCCCAACCGGTAGTCATTTTTCCTGTGTCACAATCGGTCCCAACGATTAACAGGACAGGAATTTCACGTGTTTGCCATGTTCCTTTTGAAAAACGGGGTGGTTGTGGTGGCCGCCTTAAATCAGTCAAAGAAACACTATGTTTTTCTGCTAATTCTAATAATTCCTTATCGTCATTTAAAAATTGGTGCATTCCGCTAATAATATCACACCCATACTCAATGGCTTGAATTACTTCCTTTTTATATTCAGGACTAATAAAGCCACCCTGGGAGGCATTACCAATAACTAAAGTGTCTGGCTGATATTGTTTGCAATCATTAAAGTTCTCAATGACTGGAATATCACCGCCATACCCTAATTCTGAATCGGACGTTTCCCCTACTTTAGTTTTGTCAATTACAGCGATAACTTCATCTGGACGATATCGAATAAGCATATTCCCGGTTTTATTTTTGATATAATTAAAGGCACCGTGGCATAATATTGCGATTTTTTTGTTTTGCTGGTTCATATCAAGTCAGAATCTCTTATTAGTTTGCATTTAATTTATTCTATAAATAATGATTATTTTGAGGGTCCGCAAAAGAAATTAAATTAAAATTTTGATACATTTTTCACACTTTCAATATTTACAAAAATTCATAAGCATATTTAGTGTATTTCTACTGGTTGGCTGTTCTGATACAGAAGAGTCATTAGAAGAAGAGAATATAGATAGTTCAATACTGGTTCCTCCGGGCATAAGCAAGTTCGAATTTAAAGAATATGAGCATCTTTCAGATAAAGCAATTGACGTTTATACTTTTCTTCCAGATTCAACAAAAAAGGATATACCTGTATTATTCGTCATGCACGGCGCTAACCGCGATGCAAATAATTATTGCATTGAATGGGTTGAGCCATCCCGTGAATACAATTTCCTTGTTGTTTGTCCAGAAATTGATGAACATCAGTTTCCTGGCTCTGCGGGATATAATTTAGGCGGAATGTACGATGGAGATATTTTAATTGATTCTACACTATGGACATTTTCCCTGATTGAACCGATCTTCGAATATTTAAAAAAGGAAGGTGCAACTACTGTCGATAGTTACGGAATTTATGGCCACTCTGCCGGTTCCCAATTTGTTCACCGATTCGCCCTTTATAACCAACCGCTTCATGCATCCATATTCATCGCTGCCAATGCCGGTTGGTATAATATGATCGATTTCGATGAAAAATTTCCCTATGGGTTTGAAAATTCTCCCATGACAATAAATATTCTAAAGGAGAAATTCAGTATGGATTTGTTTGTTATTCTTGGAGAAAAGGACACGGATCCTAATGCTTCGTCCTTAAGAAAGACAGAAGAAGCAATGCGGCAAGGATATCACCGATTTGAACGTGGAAATAATTTTTTTAATACAGCCAAGAAAATGGCTGAATCATTGCAAATAACTTTTAACTGGGAACTGGAAACTGTTCCAGATATCGGCCACTCCAACTTTGGTATGGCGCCAACCGCAGCTAAAATATTCAATAATAAAATAAATAACTAACGCTTCAAGCTTCGGCCTAAATGCAATTGATAGTATTCTTCGACCGCCGTTGTAAGCGCACTAGAAAATTTTGACCAAGTAGCCTGGTTCTCGCGGATCCCTGGTTTGGGCGCTTCAATCTGAATAGCGCTAATGCTTCCTCCATCCCGCGAGCCGTGCCGGACTGTATTATATCCTCCATTAAAATAACGTGATCCTGCCGGACCTGTATCCTTCGTACTGGGGACACAAGCATATCCCAAACTGTCTAATAATGTTCCTATACTGGTCTTCCCTCTCAATAAATCAATAAAAGTATATGAGGAAGAATCTGCAAGGGCTCTTATGCTCGACTTATTTTTATATGAAACCGTATTCAAAGCTTCATCATTCTGATCCAATTCACTTCCCCTTATAAGGTATCCCAACCAGATGCGTAAATCATAATAACCGTCTGGATTTTCCCCATGACCATGCATATCCAAAAACAAACCGCTGCCAAAATTAGTTGAAATTTGTTTTTTTGCAGTTTCAATATAATAATGGTATTCATGCCACGCCCGTAGTGCATATTTATCTTCCTGGGCAGCTTCAATACTATCGCGGTTTGGGTCCAGTTTTATTCGCTTCAGCTGAGATAAAATAACATGCGGCTTGCCACCAAAACGAGCCGTTATACTGTCCATCAGAACTTTTGTCAGTTGATATGTATTCGCATCGGTTACGGTTGTGCCATAAGTACGGTCTGGAATTTCATCTGGGACCTTCCATCCTCCATGAGGAGCTGAAAGTATAATCGGTAAATTACCGGCATGGTATTCCACATAACTTTCTCTACCATAATATATTGAATCAGGTGAATATGGTCCATCATGACCAAGAGCAGGGAATGTATCCTGCTTTGTTGTGTCAACGGGTGGCAGTATCTCGTTTTCAGCTGGTTTATCGGCATTTTCTTCACATCCTGTGACAATGAGAAAAACCAGGACAATACAATAATACAGCCAATACCTAAATCGAGTTACAATCTTCATGTTTATTTCATTGAATCTATATATGCACAGATTAATAATAGCTTCTCAAACGAAATGGCTATTATAGTGCATTTTATAATGATTTATGTTATGCTTGATTTAAGGCTGTTTGGATAAAGTCTGTCCAGATCTGATCTGGATTCCAGTCCGGTAACATAACCCCTTTGGCTTGCTTTTCATCCAAACCAAGGCGAAGAATATAATAGAGGTACATAAAAGCGGAAACGCGATAGTTTTTTGCGCAATGCACGAATGTATTTTCTCCTTTTTTAGTATCCATCAAATCAAAAAACTGGCCTAATTGATATTGCTGCGGATTTTCCCAGACAACCGGTATATGGTGATATTCCAAGCCATAACCAGTTAGAATATCCTCTTCTTCAGGTATGGCGCCATCGGAGTCATCCATGGCAATATTAACCACTGTCTCAAACCCTTTTTCAGATAATAATTCTAACTCTGAACGTGTTGGCTGCCCAGCTGTAGATATGGTATCACTCACTTTGCGGTAATTGATGATGTGTTCCAATTGCATTATTAATCAGCCGAATATACATTATCCCATAATGCTTGAAGACGAAGAAGTCGATCCAGATGCGTTTTGGTCGGCGGAAAAAATGAGCCCTGCCTTACGCCTCCCCCCTTTAATTCACTAGCCAAGCGCGTCGCACCAGTCCGGATTGTGTTTACCTGCTTCTGCTGGTCTTTGACATTTATTAGTTTTTCATCATCTTTATCGAGTATTTCTTCTAATTCCTTAATTTTAATTTTCAAATTTTCATTCATGGCATATGCATTTTCATAAATGACCATAAGTTTAACCAGAAATTTTTCCTGCTGACGATAATCACCAACTTTTAAATTCAATTTTGGATCTGGATTGACACGAATTGGCTGCGTACTGGTTTCATTACCGGCAGCAATCGTGACTGAATAAAGCCCTGGTGACACGGAAGGACCTTGTGGATCTAAAGGATGAGCAGGCTTAGGCAAAATATCTTCCGGTTTAGGCTTTTGCAAACCTTCCGTTTTGGATTCATTTTGTTGTGATGATGGTGGCGGATATTTTAAATCCCAGGCCAACCGCTGAATAGAACCCTTCACAACTGGTTGCCGATAAGTACGGATAATTTGATTTTTTCTACGCTTTACTGTAATGGTGACCGAATCCACATCTGAATTAACAAGATAACTGATAATTGCACCATAAGGAGGATTTTCCCCCGCCCACTCTTCCTGGGCACGATAGGATGTGTCTTTCCAATAGTGAAACAGGGTTGCGGCCCTTACGGAAAAAACATGGACGGGTTTATTATAAACTGTAGACCATTCTGCTAGTGGAGATGTATCATCCAAAACCCAAAAACTTCTTCCATGCGTTCCTAAAACTAAATCTTTCTCTCGCGGATGAATCAATAAATCATCATATAATGTGGTTGGCAAATTCGATTTGAATTTTATCCAATCCGACCCGGCATTTACCGAAAGATACACCGCATGTTCTGTGCCCAGAAATAATACATCTGGATTATCAGGGTGTTCAGCTATCACATTTACCGAACCGGATGGAAGCCCCCTGGTTAGAGGTACCCATGTTTTACCGTAATCTTCTGTCCGATAAACATAAGGTTTCCAATCACCTTCACGGTGACGGTCGAACGTGACATAAGCAGAGCCGCGGTCTCTTATTGACGAAAGTACACGACTCACGTAAGAACCTGCAGGAATACCTGTGATATTTCCGCTTACTTCTTCCCATTTTTCACCACCATCCCTTGAGACTTGGATATTGCCGTCATCTGTACCAACCCATATGACTCGATGCCATAAAGGTGATTCAGAAATGGAAATAATTTCACCATAAGATGAAGTACCATCATTTTTTGATAACTTTATATCTGCACCTAATACACCCATGATTGTTAATGAATCACGATTAGTATTGCTAGATAAATCTTCAGTCCGTTCCCAAGAGTCACCGCCGTTATCACTAATAAACAATCGATTTCCCCCTAGAAATACTTTTTTAGAGCTATGTTTTGAAATCGCTAGCGGTGTCACCCAGTCAAAACGATATTTTTCTTTTGAATCACTTGGAAAAGGTTTTAGCCCCTGCATATTTCCTGTCTTACGATCCACACGAATTATATTTCCATTTTGGGATGCATTATATAGCATGGATGACTCCGGATCCGGCTGTTGATACATGCCATCGCCAAAACCAACCTGTTTCCAATCATCGGCTAAAATACCGAGCCAATGTCTCGTTGCACTCGGACCCATCCACGAGTGATTATCCTGCATGCCCCCGTAAATATTGTATGGCACTTCCATATCCGCACCAATGCCATAGAATTGCCCAATAGGAATATTATTCAGACGATTGTACGCAACACCTCCATCCCAGCTTTCATGGAGTCCCGCGTCACCCGCCAAAAAGAAATGATTTGAATTGTTTGGGTTGATCCACAATGTATGATGGTCACTATGCACCCCCACATCATAGGTGGGGCGGGTTGGCATCTGGTAAAATGTCTTACCTGCATCTTTTGTTCGGTAAAATTCAGTAGCAAGCATGTATACAATATCATCATTATTGGGATCAACAAAGATATGGCTGTAATACATGGGTCGTGGATTTAATTTATTGACACGTTTCCAAGTCCTACCTCCGTTACCACTGCGATAAAAGCCGCTTGAATCGGCGTGTTCTATTGTTGCATAAATAATATTGGACCTAGTTTTTGATGCTGCCAGTCCGATCCTTCCTTTTTCTCCAGGTGGTAAGCCGCCGGTTAATTCATTCCATGTTTTACCGCCATCGGTGGTTTTATAAATACCGCTGCCGGGTCCTCCCCCATTGAAGCCCCATGCCTTACGCATACGTTGATAGGTTGCTGCATATAAAATATTAGGATTGTTTTTATCCATTGCCATGTCCACTACGCCAGTCATGTCATCGATATAAAGCACTTTTTTCCAATTTTTTCCACCATTAGTTGTTTGATATACACCTCTTTCTTTAGATGAATTCCAAAGATTTCCTAAAGCAGCCACAAATACAATATTAGGATTTTCAGGATGGATAATAACACGGGCAATGTGATAGGTTTTTTCTAATCCGATCGAACGCCATGTCTCACCCTGGTTTACGGATTTATATATACCATTACCCCATGATGTGCTTTGACGATTCTGCTGTTCACCGCTACCCGCATAAATCACATCTGGGTTGGATAGTGAAATGGCCATATCGCCAAACGTTGAAACCGCTTGGTCATCGAACACAGGTTTCCAGGTTGTCCCTTTATTGGTAGACTTCCATATGCCACCGGAAGCAGAGGCTATAAATACCGTCGCTGGATCATTGGGCAGTACTTCGATATCATGTATCCTCCCACCAGCAACAGATGGGCCAATATTACGAAAAGTTAATTGATCAAGTTGATCGGTCGAGATCGATTGTCCAAGAAGAGAAAGAAAAGGAATAAATATTAATAATGTCTTTTTCATAATTAGCCTGTGTTATTATGATAAAAATAAAAAGCCTCCATCGATAAATGGAGGCTTTTATATAATTGCGAGCGTTTAGTTATTTCTAGAACAAATTACTTATTCACCTCTGTTTTGGCATACAACCCAGGATCGGTAGGTGCATTACCATTAGATGATATTTCATTTTGAGCCCATTGCATCCGCTCAACATGCTGAGTGGCTCCCACCGTATTTAATGGAAAAGGAGGGATTAGGGCTGTTTCACCTGCACCACGAAGACGGCGATGATCATTAAATGGCATATATGAACCAAATCCGGACACATAGCGTTCTTCCATGATTTCACGAAGCAGTGCATCTTTTGTACTCAAACCATCTGCATTTTCCATTCCACCTGAAGCAAAATCGGCTTCCACATAGGGATCATACTTATAGTCTGCAGCTACATCAAAAGCAGCATTAAGACGTCCACCACCGGCAAGCCATGCCCTGTATGCATTCAGAGCTGATAGCCCTGCTGCAACCCCGGATCTTGCTGATGCTTCCGCCTTGATTAATTGATTTTCACTATAGGTAGCAATGGGTTGTGGCTCAAACTGTTCAACCACACCTTTATTTCCACTGCCAGACATATGATCAATTGTATAGTACCCATGTCTTGCTGTTTCATTGGTTTTAGCATTGCCGCGATATTTGGCATCAGAAGAGTCTAATATGGCCAATAGGTAACTTCCTTCATTTCCAAGGTCACCAGTTCTTGAACCAGCCAAAATGGTATAAAACAGGTTTTTATCACCTGCATTTATGGCAGCATCACCACGGGGAATATACATCATATCACCCGCTGAGGAAGATATTCCACTTCCTGCAGCAGCTAAGGCCCCAGCATAATCTTTATTTGCAAGAGCATATCGTGCTTTCAGTGTATAGGCAGCCGCAATCCACTTATCTTTATCTCCATTGAAATAAATATCGAAAGATTCTTTGCGACTTGTAGCTGCACCTAAATCAGAGATTGCACCATCCAGCAAGGCTGATAATGCAGCCAATACTTCCTTTTGAGAATCAAATTTCGGGTCCGATATCTCACCACCAATTTCTGAATATGGCACATCTCCCGTTAATAATGCCAAAGTACCGATCGCATTGGCTTCTATAACTTTTGCTATTCCTACCAATAGTTTATCGTCAGCCGCAGCAGTCTGAATATGTCGTGCATTCGTAATAACACCCGTATAGGCACTATTCCATTCTCCATTGGTTTCAACCGTTGAGAGTGCATATCCATAAATATTGGAATACAACGATGTAAACCCAATCAACTGTCCAGAGTACATTCCGCATATACGATTTATGTGAGATACCTGTACAATTATGTTGGCCAGCTGTGCGCCATTCAAAAAGAGTCTTGAATCAACGTCAGCCAGTGTGATTTCATTGGGGTTATCGTTGATCGCTTTATCTACATCACAACCTGTTGTTAACAGGGCAATTGCAGTTAGCGAAACAATAATTTTCTTCATTGTTTTTAAACCTTTAATTGTTGTTTTCATTATTATATCCTCCGCTTAGAAGTTAGCCGAAACAGAGAATAACCATGACTTAGTGACTGGATTAGAAAAATATTCTAATCCCGAACCAGTTTGGATACCACCCACATTCACACCGGGGTCAACACCCACCAGATCCTTATACCAAGCAAATAGGTTGCGACCGGTAACTGTAGCTGTAATGTTGCTTAAACCCGTCATATCCGTCACTGCATCTGATTTCAAAAAATAAGAAAGTGATAACTCTCTTATACGTGAATAAGTCGCATCTTTAATTGAAAAGTTATAGGCCTGGTTATCTCCGAATCCACCGCCAATTCCATGACGAAACCATGCTTCATCAAGGAGCACTTCACCACCGCCAAAGTCTTCAATAAAGCCTCTTACTGTGGTGCCTGATGGAATTGTTTTGCCATCTACATTTAAAAGATCTTTTGTAAGCGTCACTTCATTATCTGTATCTGTAGTGGTACCGAACCGTCTGAGCACCCATAAAGTACGTGGTGAGTATTCACCACCTTCAGAATGTTCAAAGAGCATATTAACAGTAAAATTATTCCAGCGAGCAGTCATGCCTAAAGTTCCACGCCAATCTGGATTGGGATTACCTAGAATCATCTTGGTTGATGTAATTTGAGGGAATCCATTCTTATCTAATATAAATTTTCCATTCACTGTTCCATCCTCAGTTTGTGAACCGATTCCCCAGAGAGAACCAATCGGGTAGCCTTCTCTAGCTACTGAGTTCACGGAACCTGACCCAAGGTTCAATACATCAGTACCGGCTAAGTCAAGAACCTTATTTTCATTTTTAGCCCAATTAAACGTGAAGTCAAGTCCAGTACTTGCCTGATTCATCACACTCCATGAACCATCAATCTCAAGACCCTTGTTCTCCATGCTAGCAGCATTGGAATATTGAGTATCATAACCGGATGTTGGAGTAAGTTTATTACTAATCAGCATGTCATCAATTGTATTCGAATAAGAAGTAAAACCAAGTGATAACTTGTCATCCATGAAACGAAAATCCGCGCCGATCTCAGTTTCAGTTTTTACTTCCGGTTTTAATTCATCGTTACCTTTATCATCATCCACACGATAACCGCCACCCCATTGACCAACCGATACTGGATCGCTATAGGAACTATAACCGAATCCACTCTCCGCTAAGGTCTCAAAACGATGGGCTGCTGGCCTTACGCCAACCTTACCCCATGCAACACGTAATTTTGCAAAACTGATAAATCCCACACCGCTGAGTAAATCTGTCAACTGATAGGCCACATCTACTGCAGGATACATGTAAGAATCACTGATTGTCGAATGGGTTTCATTCGCCATTGATACATTAACAAAAATTTGATCCATTGCATCAAGCGATAGGACACCATATGCACGCGTGGAACGAATGTATAATCTGCTATTAGAAACTGAAGAAGCCTCTGCAGCCGTATTTACATTGGTCGTCCATTTATCGGTATTCACAAGAAATCCATCAATCCATGATGATGATCGGCTATAGGACCGATCATTTAAATTCCAACCAACAGTCGCCACCATGGACATGCTTGACCCTAATTCTACATTCTGGCGTGCAATAACATCATAATTCGTCTCTTTATTGGTAATACGGGCCATGTCAAAAGCACCAGAGTTTTTAGCAGATCCAGCAGATCCAGGAGGATAAAAACTTTCTCGGTTATCAGTAAATTGGTCAAGACCACCACGAAGTATGAGTTCTGTTCCCGCATAAGGCGTCAGATTCATTTCATTTGACATTATCAAACGATTAACCCGTGTTTCATTTTTTTGCTCATTAACAGTCCAATTGGGATTATTATAGATTGGATTTGTACTAGATCCACCAACATAACGACGGTAAGCCCGATGGCGCCCGGCATACTCAGTGCCGCCACTTATATATGTTCCTTTGTAATGTGTATTATCAAAGTCAGGAGCTGTTCTTAAAAGCCCCAACATCAGACCTGAAACGTTAGAACCCCTCTGAATACGGTTAGAGTTACTATAAGTATATCCGACTTTGGATGTCATTGAAATGTTATCAGAAAGCCTGAAACTTGTATTTAACCTAACATTATCTCGATCGTAATATGAATTTTTAATCATACCATCCTGACGTAATCGGCTATAACTAAATAGGTATGTTTTAGTTAGATCACCACCAGATACTTGGAAATCATCTTGCATAAGTTTCCCAGTACCAAAAACCTGGTTAAAGTTTTCATCTACAAAAGTTTCTTTTGAATTTTTCTTTGTGATCGTGTGCTGAGTAAATGAACCATCTTCTGAAACGAAATAGGCTTTAGCTTTGTCCACTTCATCTGCACCACCTGAACGATCTTCAATTTTATCGCCCCAAGACTCAGCTTGTGTACCCCATTTACCACTACGTCCTTGACCATACGTAGTTTGCATTGGGATTCTTTCATGAATCTCATCGTACGACTGCGTACGCTTGTAGTTCATTTTCATACGACCTGCGGCACCTGTTTTTGTCTGGATCACAATCACACCATTTGCAGCCCTTGAACCCCAGAGTGCAGCGGCTGATGCGCCTTTTAATACTTCAACTGATTTTATATCATTAGAATTAAGGTCATTCATTCTTGATTGTTGTGTGACTCCACCAAAACGAGAAGAGTTACCATAAATCTGAGAATTATTAACGGGCATGCCATCAACGATTACAAGCGGCTGACTGGTACCCGAAATTGTATTATTGCCACGAATTCTTATTGAAGAGCCAGAGCCAGGGTCACCACTTACAGAATTAACAATTACATTTGATGCCTTAGCAGCTAAAGAATTCATTACCAGGGCTTCGCCTGAACGGGTCATATCTGCCGCTACTACTGAAACACTGGTTGATCCCTGCTTATCCCTGTTACTTTCAAAGCCAAGTGCTGTTACAGAAACAGCTTTCAAGCCAATAGCATCGATTGCAAGTGCAAAATTTTGAGTAACACTGCCAGTTAATGGCACATCGACATTTACGGTTTGACTACTATGTCCAATGTAAGATGCGGTAAGCGCAACAGTTTGGCCACCGATCGTACCTGGTCCAATATCAATGCGGTAACTTCCATCTGCAGCAGCAGCTGCACCAACGGTAGTACCGTCAACAACAACATTTGCACCGGAAAGTGGATTTCCACTTCCATCCTTTACTGTACCTTGTACGGATGACTGAGCATAAACGAGCCCAAGTAGTGTCAATAATGATATTGAGAATTTGAAATATCTATTCATGTGATTTGCTCTCCTGATTGAAGAAATTTTTTGCTTAAGGGAAATTACAGATTATAAATAGTAATAAACAACCACATGTGACACATGTGAAAATGTGGTTGTTATTTTAATTGTGTTCGTGGGAGTGGTTTTCCAAACAATTTCAAAACGAGAATAATACTTCCAATGCCTAGTCCTATGGATATCCAGTAAGAATACCCATATCCGACCATTAAATAACCAAAAAATAGTGCAATACCCCCTGTTGTCATTGCATAGGGGAGTTGAGTCCGCACATGATCAATGTGATCTGCACCAGACGCGGTTGATGATAGAATCGTTGTATCGGATATGGGCGAACAATGATCACCAAATACTGCACCAGAAAGAATCGAGGCAAACGTACTTAGAAAAACAGGAGATTGGATCACAACATTAGCTTCCATTTCCATAAGCTCAATAGACATAGGAGCTACGATTGGCACCATAATCGCCATAGTTGCCCATGAAGACCCCGTTGAAAAACTAATTGCAGCCGCTGTCAAAAAAGTGACTGCCGGCAATAATTCAGGTGTCAATATTCCAGAACTAAGACTTACCAGGTAATCAGCAGTATTTAATACTTCACAAACCTTTCCCATTGTCCAACCGAGCACTAGAATGCAACACGCTAAAACCAGTGACCGAAGTCCATTCAGCCAGGCGTCAAGCGCTTCCTGTAAGGACAATATTTTGCGTCCAACCGATAATAAAATCCCGATCCCAGAAGTAATGTATGCTGCCCACATAAGGGCTGCGTAAGAATCCGAACCGCTGACAATATCTCGAATTGTATAATCGGACATATCACCAAGAGAATTACGACCGGTAATAAAAAGGCCAAGAAATGTTAAAAAAATCACAGTGATAATTGGTATACCACCGTTCGTCCAGTGTGTAGCTGGTCGATTTATATTCGCCTCGTCCATTAAATTGGGATCTAACATGGGATTGGCAGTGTCAGATAATACTGCTCCAGTTTCCCTGGACCTCAATTGAGCAGCATGCATAGGTCCATATTCTCTCCGCATCCATATATTGAGCAGAACAAAAAAGATCGTCAGTATGCAATAAAATGAATATGGGATACTACGTAGAAAAGTGATATAAGTATTTTCTTGAATGTTAAAATACTGGTAAGGCCCATCTAAAAGACTCATCTGGAATACAGACCAGGTACTGATCACAGCAATACTTGCAATCGGAGCCGCAGTAGAGTCAACGATATAGGACAGTTTTTCACGACTAATGCGCAGTTTATCTGTAAAGGGACGCATCATATTACCAACCAATAAAGTATTGGCATAATCATCAAAAAAGATAAGAATACCCATAAAAGCAGTAGTCAGTTGTCCGCTGCGACCAGATTTGGCATATCTTGAAGTGGCTTCGATAATTCCTTTCATACCGCCATTGGCTGACACGAGACCTATAATACCGCCGAATGCCATGCTGAAAAGCAGAATAGAAGCATGGCCCGTATCAGCCACCGCGCCAACGATATAGGTATCAAGGGCCGTCGTTAGACCAGTAATAGGATTTCCAGCCAACAGAGAAACACCAATCCAAATACCGGCAAAAAGCGAAATCAGTGTTTGTTTAGTGATTAAGGCCAGTATAATCGCCACAACTGGTGGAAGCAATGATAACCAGGACGGTTCAAAACCAGGCGCCTCTTGAGCCTGGGCAGCAAAGGCAAGCGTACATATAAAAAATAATGCACCAATATATAATTTCTTATGATTCAAAGACTTAATTCCTAAAGTTCGGTTTGCGCTTCTCAACAAATGCGGAGAGTCCTTCTTTGGCCTCTTCTGTTGCAAAGAGTTTACTAAAATTTTCAACTTCTATTTCTAATCCGTCTTCCATAGACATACCCATTCGTTTTTGAATACAGCTTAATGATTGCGCGATTGCGTTGGGGCCGTTTTTAAGTATTTGATTTGCTATTTCCATGCACTTATTCATTAATTCATCAGGCGGAACCACATGGTTGACTAATCCCATAGATTTCGCCTCTAATGCACTAACCATTCGTCCTGTCGTAATTATTTCATTTGCGAGGCCACTTCCCACCAATCGAGGCAATCTTTGCGTGCCTCCCCATCCTGGTAAAATTCCAAGTAAAACTTCTGGCTGTCCAAATGTCGCTGTATCACTGGCAACACGAATATGGCAGGCTAAACTAATTTCACATCCTCCGCCAAGAGCGAAACCATTGACAGCTGCAATCACTGGTTTAGGTGAATTTTCAATCGTGAGTGTCATTTGCTGACCTGCTTTTCCAAACTCCAAGGCCGCTTCAGATCCCATCGATTGCATTTTTTTGATATCCGCCCCAGCCACAAATGCTTTCTCTCCAGCACCAGTTAAAATAATAACGCCCACCTGCTCATCCTCGATACATGATTGCACTGCTGTATCTAAATCAGCCACAACCTCATCATTCATGGCATTTAATACCTCTGGGCGATTTATTGTCAATATCGCAATGTGATTTGAAATTTCTTTAAGAACGAGTGACATTTTTATAAAAAAATTATTTCCAGAA
>Ga0315329_10000480_pt1 | contig 15554 bp, 17 predicted proteins | sample M150032315metaG_FD_203459 | JGI IMG/M metagenome (GOLD analysis project Ga0315329, IMG submission 203459) | Ammonia-oxidizing marine archaeal communities from Monterey Bay, California, United States - M1 500m 32315 | ecosystem: Environmental > Aquatic > Marine > Coastal | place: USA: California...
GCTTTGACCTTTGGATGGAATTGTGCATTAGGAACTAAAAAAGAAAAATATTCATTTAATTCATATGCAACATGTTTATCACACGACAATTGTAAAAAAGTTTCATTTAATTTACCAACTGCGATCACGTCAAATCCCCGCTCATAAATTTTTTCCACTTGATAGCGTTATTAATATTAAAAGAAGCGTTCTGAATAAGTCTAGTTGTGTCCTCAATCAACTTAATCTTTTCTTCTTGCTCATCTATTTTATTTTTAGCTAATAGAAGATCCTCATCACTATCTAAAAACAAATCCATATCATTTTTTAATACTTTCAGATCAAATGGTTTTGCTTCATATTCAGAAGGATCAGCCTTTCCTGAATAGTATTTCCACTTCTGAAGTTTTAAAACTTTAAATTGACTTTGAAGAAAGCGCAATAAATTTTTCTCATCATGTCTTAATTGGTGATATTTGTTAGCTATTTCTGGAATGGAAATAGAATATCCATCTAGATCAACACCGTCAATTTTAGTGTCTTTAAGACACATCTCTTTCAGCTCATTCATATTCATATAATAATTATAACAAATAACTGAGGATAATACAAGGAAGAATATTAAGTGATTTTTTCGATAGTAAATGCGCCCGTATATCTGAATATAGCGTTGACAACTATGGGCTCTAGGGAGGTTGCGTTAGTGTCAAAATTAATAGCACCTAAGGCTACTGGAAATATATCCTTAAAATTGACCACATAATTTGGATTAGATTTGTTGGTGTGTATGACTATATTTACATCAGATTTGAGTTCTTCTTCCTGACTGTTATATTGCCCAAAATTATCAGGAAATCCTATCGCTTTTAACCAATCAAATATTTCTATATAATTTTTTAAATCCTCATCAACAATAAAATCTACACTCAAATCTTCAAAAACTAAATGATCGCCTTCTATAGGAACGTCTGCAAATGGGGTTGTTTGTACAATACTGCTAGACGTAATTCCGGGTATAGATACCCTTTGACAGAAATAATCCACCATAGGCATTCTAAGGAAGTTTGTTTGAAAGCTTATTACATTTAATTGATTAAGATTTTCTGGTTGGTTTTGTATAGCCATTAGTATTCCTTTTATTATTATTTATAATATATATAAACCTCCGAACCACTCTAACATAATAATATTACCATATTCAAAAAGGCAATACAAGGAAAAACTTCATAAAAAAAGGGGATAGGGAAAAATCCCCATCCCCTCTAATTTAAGTAAAATTAAGATTACATTAGGTTAGTAACATTAACTTTCCTGTAGTACTGATTACCATTACTGGTAGTCGTACCAGCTTGGTTGGCGGTTACGAATGGATTATCAACAATTCCATACCGAGTCTTGAAACCAATTTTCGGTTGGAAAGTGTTCTCACCCATTGCACGTACCATCTGCAGCGGAACGTAAGGACAATAAAACATTCCTGCATCATAAGGACTGGTGCCCTTATAACCAACAACATAAAATTGACCAGCGGTTGAGCCATAGTAAGGATCAACAAATACTTTCATACCGTTGAACGTGCCAACATAGGTATTAGCATGAGAATCCCCAGCAACTGGATGTCCAGTTTCGAGCATTCCAGCCATAGCCAATGCAGAAGCGATATCAGCAGAACAGATCATAAAATTACCTCGGCCTCGACGGGTGTCAAAACCAATTTCGTTACGATCGCGTTCAATCTGATACATCAAACCTTTAAATTTCTCAACTGACCATCGGCCGTTAGAGTCAACATCAAGGTTAAAATGACCAGGCGTTGCCGTATTCGTAGCTGCACCATAACGTGCATTTTTATAAACTCTACGAATAATCTCGCGGTTAATTTCATGGAGAATTTCAGTAGAAAGAATATTTGACAATTCTGTCTCTGCATCCAAACCATGAACAGCTTTCAAGTCTTGAGCAAGTTCCGTTGAATACTCGGCTTTGAGGGCACGAGACTTTGCAGTTACGGAAGTTTTGTCAATACTGAATGCCATCTCTTGGAAAATAATTCCACCAGAAGAACCCTGTGCTTCGGCGACTGACGTTTCAACTGCTTCACCAGATGTCCAAGTTCCCTCAAACGGGTTGTTGGTGCCATCTATTGCAACGTGAGCAGGCGTACCATCGTTATCACCAGAGAAAGCTGTGTTGGCTTCGCCATGAAGCGCTTCAGTTCCATCCTGTGTAGAATAAGCTGATTTCATTGCAAAAATCAATCCGGTAGGTCCAGACATAGGCTGAACACCACAGACGTCATAAGCAATCAGATGTGGCATGGCTCGACGAACCAAAGACATCAAAATAGGATCCCAAGCATCAACGTTAGTACCAGACACAGGATGTTGACCTGAGTTAATTGGTGCGGCTTCTGAAAGGAATTGTGCTTGATTCTCAAGTAGTCGTAAAGTTACATCCCGTCTATAGGAATCTTTAATTTCAGGAAGGTCTTTGTGCTCCATTACTGGTGCCCATTTTTCCTTCAAAGTTTCAGATAAATACATTATTGTACTCCTTTAATATTAATTAATTAGTTTATTCTCAATCATTCCATTTTATGATTTAGATAAATTTGAAATAGCACTTAAGATACTATCCATTTTGGGATCACTTGTTCCATCAGCAACTGGATTATTAGTACCGGCTGTTTGCTTATTATCTGTACTGTCTTTCTTGTCTGATTTGAAATAACTATTCTTAATTACATTTAGTTTTTCACGGTACTGTTCATCAGTATCGTAATCAACATCTTCTGCAAGTTCAGTAAATTTTTCAACATCAGTATCAACCATTCCCTGTGAGATATCTCGGAATGCATCTTTAGCTTTATACGAATTAAGTTCTTTCACAATTTCCATATGCTTCTCTGTTTGCTCGTCAAGTTTAGTTTCCAACTCGGCAACTTCAACAACCAGATTTTCAAATACATCTTCCTTCTCTTCAGGAACATCAATATAATGCTCTTCAAACAACTTCTTCAAACCAGAAATAAAACTCTCGGTGACTTCGTTACGAACACCAGTTTCAACTGCAAGTTTATTTTCTGTCATCCATTCTTTTACGGTATAGCTGAGATAATTGTCTACATTCTCAGTCATTTCAGACTGCATAGATTCAATACGCTCATCTTGTTCTTTCTTAGATTCTTCACGAATCGTTTTGCGGATCTTAGAAATCTTAGACTTAACTGCAGCCTCAAAAATCGTAGCAGCTTTAGCTTTGAATTCTTCAGAAAGCTCTTCATCTTTAACCAATGCAGCAACATCATCAGTAACATCTACTTCGATATCTTCTTTCTTGGTCTTTGCTTTCTTTGATTCTTTTTCTTCGTCCTCTTCCTCTTCGTCTTCCTCGTCTTCGTCACCATCGTCGTGACCGAATTCTTTTTTGAGTTTTTTACTGGATTTTTTGTCTTTTCCTTCTTCAACGTCGTCTTCGTCTTCGTCATCTTCGTCATCTTCTTCTTTTCTGACGTCTTTAGATTTAGACTTCTTATCAACAGATTTTTTAGTTTCGTCCACATCCTCTTCGTCCTCTTCGTCCTCGTCAGCTTCTTTTTTTACTTTAGCTTTTTTGGCAGCTTCCATTTTAATCTTTTCTTCAATTTCTCCATCATCTAGGGTCTCTTCGTTAGCCATGTTACTTCTCCTTTAACTTTAAGATTGTGTTTTTACTATATATATTTATAAGATTAGAGATTTCTAAGGAATTTTTCAAATATTTCAATTTTTTTAGCATCCAATTCCTTTGATTTAGTGTTTCTAATTTCATTCTGAATATTATATTCAATTTCACCCGTAACACTAAATTCTTTTCCTTCCATAATACCATTCACAAATGCTGATGGTGCAGACGGATCTGCAACAATATCAACTGTAGATAAAACAAAATCATTCTGTACTTCATTCACACCAGTCTCTTTATTTTTTTTCAGACTTCCTAATCCTCTAGAAGATACACCAAGTTTAACACCACCTCCCAAAAGGTTTTTTACAATTTCACCATTAGGAGTATTCATAATTTTTGCTTTTCCAATAAAATCATTTCCATATTCGTCCAATTCTGTAATAAGATGTGAAACACGATCAAGATTAATAGTTGGACCCATTGGATGTCCTAATTCTCCTAATGCCCGTCCCTCATTAACAAATTTGGCTTTATATCTTTTTACTTCCTTTTTCAATACCGAATGTGGATAAACTCGATCATTCTGATTTTTAATATCAGATTGCATAAAGATACCACGAATATATTGCTGTTTATTTTTACCTTCAGTAATATATTCGAGGTCACTAAAATGTTCTGTGATTAGTTTCATTCTTGCTCTCCTTTTTTTGCCATTCTTTCAGACTCTGCTTTCTTAATCTGAGGTAAAAGTTTTTTAGCTATTTTTTTAATAACAGCTGTTTTCTTCTTTAATTTTTTTTCTAATTCTACTTTACCTGCTTGTCCTAAATCCGATCTCTTTCTGCCCTTCAAAATCTTTTGTACAAGCAAATCTACCGCTTTTTTCTGTGCTCGTGTTTTTAACTTAGCAGGACTAGCTTTTTTTTTCATTGCTATAGCACGCTTACGAGCAATCATTTTACCTTTCATCTTCATTGTACGTGCTAATTTTTTACGTGCTGCTATAGATAATACTTCATCCATCCTTAGGTTCCTCTGGTGTAGTTACCACAGGTTCATTTTTATCGGGATCAAGTGCGACATATTTAAATGCACCTTTAAATTTATCAATAGCGATATAAGTTTTATCTTTCATTAACTGACCAAAATCACCATTCGCTTGATTGAATTTTTTACCTAAAATATTTTTAATAATACTTTTCTTTAATTCACTCATTTGTATTTCCTTTCAATAGACTTATATTCTCAATAATAAAATCTTCATCATTTATTGCAGTTCTTAACACATCTTCATTTATATTATACTTAATAGACGATTCAGCTATAGCTAAACCAATTTTTGCAATACCATATCGATCAGTTAACTTAAATGCATGATGAACAGCATTATGCATATTTTCTAAGTTAGGAGAAATAACTTTTTGCTTATAATTTTTTATAAAGCTAGATTTTCTCAACGGCATAAAAATTACCTATGAATATCAACCGGCGCCACCAGATTTGGATCAATATCAAAATCATCTGGATCACCCTTACCTGCTTGACGATTATCCTTATTAATCTGTTCTATCTCATCATCCGTCATTCGCAAGATTCGTTTTCTAATCCAATCATCAGATACAAATTTACCACTATACTCATCAACCATCTGTAAGAGTTCCATTCGCTCTCTAAGAATTTCATTATTTTTTAATTCTGCATAATGAGAATCTTTTGTCCAAATAAATTCAAGATTATCTTTAATATCATACCAATCTTCTTCTTTAATAACACCCTTTAAGAGTAATTGAATTCTTAATAGATCAACAAACATTTGTGAAAATCTATGTCGTAATTTAGCAACAAACTTAGCAAATTTAATTTCATCTCTATTAATCTCGGAAGCGCGTCCTAAATTAAAAGATGTTTGTTCTGTACCCTCAATACGAGAAATTGGAACATTCAATGATTGATAAAGTTTCTTTCTAAAATATTCAATATCTTCAATCTCACCAAGATTTTGTCCTGATGGTAATGTTGAAATTTCTGTTCCTCTACCACCATCTCTCCGTGGTAACCAGAAATCCTCTAGCATTGACATTTGTTTTTTCTGATCTTCTACTTCACCAGTAGAAGCATTATAAATTATTTTCTGTTTATACTTATCCATTACAGAACGTAAATATTGTTCTGCTTTTATTTTCGGCAGGTTACCAACATCAATATAAAATATTCGTCTTTCAGGTGCTCTTGCTAATCTATATATAACAAGAGAATCCTCAATCATTCTAAGTTGATTATAAGGTTTGATTGACTTATATAGATAACCTATAATAATTTGTTTTTCATTATCTACCATACCAGAATGAACATACGAAATAGAATCTGGTGCAACACGTACCCCATCCAGTGCTGCATTTATACTACCTTCTGGTTGATACACAAAATAATCTTGCGTATCTATTACCATTTCTACACCAGTAACAGGATCTTTATCTTTTGTTATTTCAGTTATTTTTTGTATACTTAATGCATCAACCGGAATTAATTCTTTTATACCCTCTTTTGGCTTTTTAATATCAACAATAATATGATGATAAATTTTTCCATCAACATACCATTTACGAAATAAATCAGAACCAACTCTATTAAAGTCCAGCAATTTCATAATAGCTTTAAATTCAGTTACTATTTTTTCTTTAATTGCAGTACTTTGTTTGGTTTGATCAAGAAAAAGATTAATAGTCGGTCTACCGTCTTCATGCACAACTGATTCATTAACAACATCTGAAATTGCCAAATCAACTTCTTGTGTCATTGACATTTCACGATATTTTTGAATTAAAACATTTTCATCTTTTGCAGTATTCCCTGTATCAAGATAATGACCATAAATACCACCACCTTCAATGACTTGTGTAGCGCCATCAAGATTTTCTGGTGTTACAAATGTTTTATTCTTTTTCTTTTTTTTTGCAATTTCAAAACCAAATAATTCAAACCCAGCCATATGAGAACCCCTGTTTTATTATAAAAAGAAAGGGGGAGAATAACTCCCCCTTATTCAAAAATTAAACGCTAATTGTTACTCCACCAAGGCTGATAGAACCACTAATTGAAACATCAACTCCATTAGTAGTTGAACCATCCAGACCTTGACCGTCAACAGTATAATTATTAACAGCGAAGGTGACAGCGAATTCTTCTGGTGCACCATCAGGATCCATTGCCAATTCAATAGCGGTTAATGTGGTTGGATAGATATCTTGAAGACGATATGTCCTAACAGCTCTTCCCTCACGACTTAATTGTGTGACAGAAGCGTTACCATAAACGCCTGCAGCAGTAGTAGAAGTTCTATTTTGTGAATGATTAGTAATAGAATTCATCCATTGCTCTATTGCTGTTCTATTTTGCCAGTCAGGATCATTAAGAATAGTTACAGTCCAGTCTTCGAATGTACGATCACCCGGAACCTTTAACATACGACCACGATAGGCAACGTCAATATTACCAATAACAGAACCCGGAATCTGTGTTGCCTTTCCAAGGAACTGTAAATCCATTGCCCCAAAAATAGCGGGAGCACTAACTACAACTTTATATAGATTAGGACGAACCCCACCCCTAAAGTTATTTTTGAAATCAGAAATTGTAGACATTATTTTACTCCTTTAAGTTTAATAGTATTTATAAGATTTATCCACCGATTTCTGAGAAAGATACATCAGTTCGTGCGGCTATAAAGTTCAATTGAATAAAGTTGATAGAACGTGCTGGTTTAATATAAATATCACCAACAAAATTGTTCGTATCAATAACTTGACCAGTATTATTTGAACTATCACATACTACTTTAAAGTCAGTAATACCTCGCCTACCTTGTACTTCCCTCAAGAAAGGTTCAACCATATTTACAAATTGTGCGCGTGTAAATTCATCATTGAATTCAAACAGCATCGCTTTAGCAGCAATGGCAATTGCTTTCTCAAGAACAATAAATAATCTTCGTACATTGATTCGATCAAATGCACTTGGAACATTCTGCATTGTCTTATCACCCCAAAGAACTACACCAGCGCCTGTCATAGTAATCAATGGGTTAATACCCTTTTGATACATTACATCGCGGTCTGCTTTTGTTGCTTCCCAAGACAATTTAACAATATTTTTAATACCACCGCGGTTTAATCCCGCAGGTGACCACCATGCGTCGTTCGTAAAATCCGTTCGAGCACACAATCCTGCCATATCACCATTCATTGGAACATAACGGAAAATATCATTATATCTATCATACTGATATTTCCATGCTCCATCCATTATGCCATAACTACCAGCATTACCTGAAAGCGACATTGTAGTTGCATCAGTAAGTAAATCATCTACCTCATCACCAGCGTTTCTAACAACAGTTGCTAGTCCCGGTGAAACAAATGCAACGCAATCTTTTCTTATAGATGTAATATTATCAATAATCCATTTTCCTGTGACTGTACTCGCAGGTCCGCCCATAACTAAAGTAACATCAACTGCTTCTGGATTAGTATACATATTATAACCAGCTTGTAATTCACCATCAGTAAGAATATTATCATCAGCTCCACCTGCTAGTGAACCACCAATAATTTCTTTACCTACACCATTAATACTATTAAAAATACTACCAGCCATAATTGAACCAACAGCAGTTGCCGTATCCGTAGTAAGTCCGTCAATTTCTGTTTTCTGACCCAACCAAATATATTTTGATTCATTACGTAAAACAGTTCCGATATAATTAGCAGTACCATCACTACGTTTTGCATCACTTGCTTTACTTACGAAACCATGTTTTTCTAAAACCTCACCCGGTTGACCTGTCCATAATCCATCTTCATCAATTACGAGAACATGCATCTCATCGTTACCAGTTTCAAGTCCACCATTTGCGGAGGCCATAGACTGGGAAAAATTAGGAGCTCTGTCAAAATTATTAATAAAAAGTCTTTGATGAGCTGATCGATTTGGATCAGTCAATCCAGCAGCAATAACCCAACCAGCATTATCCATTGCAAGTGCTTTTAAACTACTTCCCAAAATACCGGGATACTTTGCAAGAAATAATTGATTGACATAAGTATCACTATCATAATCATCTTTATTCAAAACAGTCGTTGTTCCTCCACCATCATCATCATCTCCAACTTGTGCATTTTTTGCATTTGCTCCAACATTTCTTACAACAACAAGATTATTAGAGTATGCAAGATAGTTAGCAGCAGTTAAAAACCACGTAGCATTATTATTTGCATCAGACAGTGGTTTACCAAATGTGTTTACTAAATCGTTTTCTGTCGTGATAGATGTTCTATCCAAAACAGGACCCCATTGAAACCCGCCTGCAATCGCGCCGATTGAGGTAGCAACATTAGGGACTACTGTCGTTAGATCTATCTCTGTGACATTAATTCCTGGGCTTACTTGAAACGCCATTTTATTTCTCCTTTACAATGAGTTACATTTTTTATATTAATATAAATTCATCAATGACGCATTATCTGATTATTCCGCATTCGTCCAAATTGTTCCTTCAACATCTCTCTCATATTCTTCTTGATTTATTCCATTGTTAATAATTCCAAATGGTGTTGTTAAATCTTCAATTTCACTTAGTTTATTTTTATAAAGATTACTTCTAATATTTTGATTGCTTAATTCTTTAAAATATTGTTGATCAACTAACCACGCAAACAAAACTAAAGTCATTACCAAATCATCGTTTGCTCCTTCTTCCGCAGCAAATGTATCACCACCAGACACAAATGTTGATAATTCTGAAATAACATCATAATCTGGTATTAAGAGTTTATCATCCTCAATTAAGGCTTTTAAATTAGAACAACCTATTTTTTTCATAGATTTAGTTGTTCTTACACCAAATTGTGAATCCCTTCTACCACCTACAAAACCGCTCAGTTGTTGTCCGTGCCTACCATACCACGCTGTTGAAAACAAGTTTTCGTATTCCAAATCGTGATGGAGAACATCAGAAACCTGAGATCCAATATCATTTACTTCAATAAGAATATAAGCATTATTATACTTCTTACCGATAATATTTATAATATTGGGAAAGACCAAGGGGGCTATTAGGTTATCTTTGTATTTTGCTACAATTTTATATGGAATCTGTGTAATATCAAAAACAGTAAAAGCAGAATAATCATATCCCTGACCCCTCGCTACATCCACTGTTAGAATATAAGAATGTGTTCGATCAACATCTTCAAAAACATCTACACCACTTTTTCTATATATTGGACTAGAATAAGATAATTCTTGTAATTTTTCATATGATACAAGTGTATTTGAAGAACCTAAAAATTCCGCTTCATATTCTTGTCGAAATGCATCTTCACCAATCGTCGATTCAATTTTATCTTTCCATACTTGAGTCCTATTTGGAACTGCTGACCAATGAACTTTAAATGGCTTAAAATCATTCGTACCTTCTACTGCATCATTCCAATATTTGTGAAACATATTAAAGCCATTTGGAGTAGATACAATAATAATTTTTGTTTCTGAACCAGAAGAAATAGTAGGATAAACAGAACGAATAAATTCATCTGCTATATGTCTCTGAACGTGGGCAAATTCATCCAATAAAATACAAGAAAATGAAAATCCTCGAATAGCACTCGAAGATGTGGAAGAAGCAATAATCTTACTTCCATTCTCAAGTTCTAAACTACCTTTATTCCATTCTCTTAAACCTTGTTGAAGATACTTGGGAAGATGTTGATATGCTATTTGAATACGACCAAGTAATTCCCTAGCCGTAGCAGCTTTATTAGCAAGAATACCAACTGTTTTAGATTGGTTAAAAAGAACATAATGTAGTAACCAACCAAGCGTAGTAGTTGATTTACCAACCTGTCGACCAGTTTTTACAATAACATTTCTATTTTCACTTATGGTTTTAATTAAATCTTTTTGGAAGGGATAAAGATCAAATGAAATTAAACCTTTATCAACATGAACAATCTTGGCATGTGTTTCTAAAAAATATATAATATTATCACGACACTTCACATATTCTTCAACTTCTTCTTTTGTAAAATTATGTTGAACGTCTGCTCTCTTTAAAAGCATATTCCCTAAATATTGATCGCCCATATCACTTATTTCTTTTTAGCTGTTAACAACTCCTGTAACTCCGCAGTACTTCCAATAAATAAACTATTATTTACAGTAGAAGGATCTTTTGTTTCTTTTTCTATTTCTTTTTTAGTTTTTTGTAATACTAAAAGTTCTTTAGTTGTATTTGTCAATCCAGATAGTAATTGTGTTACCACTTCAAATGCTCGTGGATTCTCAGACTCTTTAGCAACTGCTAAAATTTCATCAAGTGCAGCATTACCTTTTTCTATAAGAGTATGATATTGTTTTTGAGAAAATTCATATTCATTAGAAAGATCAATAGTATTTATATCAACCTTTGGTGATAAATCTCTTTTAACTAACTCACCAGAAATATCTAATACTTTATTTAATTTAGTTACGGTATCCTGTTTCATAAATCAGTAATTGTTTCTGTAAATCCAAAATCATCCTCTGGTGTAACTATCTCATGATCAAGTTCATCAATAACTTCATCTTCATTTAAATCCTCTAATGCTTTAGGTTTAATTTCTAAATTTACATCTTTCTTCTCATTAAAGTTTGCACCAATATTAGCATCTACTTCTCTAATAATTCCTTGATCAGATAGTCTACCATATATATGACCCTTAACTGTAAAGTTGAGAGTATGTAACAAAGCTCTTCTTGTTATAAAATCCCCTTCGTAAGTATCTTCTGTTGCAACACTATTTAATATAATTGGAATATCACGTATAATTCCCATAGTAGACATTTCATTCATAGCAACTTGAAATTCTGGTGTAAAATAAGGAAGTATCTGTTCCAATATTTGTGTACCATCATCACTATACTTTACCATAATAGTTAAAGTAATATTAAAATCATATGGAACAGGATTATAGATAGATACTAATTCTGTTGGAGTACTAGTTTTTACTTTTTTAAATTTTTTTGTAGTCTGTAATTTTCTTATAGGATCATAAGCATAATCAGTAATTTCAAAAGACATTCGTGGTAATGTTATTGTTTCTTTTTGATTAAGCTTACTTAAAAACTTCATTGCAGGACCATATGCAATAGGAACCTTAAACTCACGTTCAATTGTTCCATCCGCTTTTAATCGTCTTACAGAAATATCATTAAATACTGTTCCAAATAATACTACAATATTTCTTATATTTTTGTTATATGAAAAATATCCAAACATTAGAGATCACCCTCACTCCAAGGATCCATTTCAGAAAAGTCTAATATACTATCACCATCAGTTTCCAAAATCTTATTATCAGCAAATGGTACTGTTGGTAATAACTGATCATCAGTTGATGTTAGATCCCAATTTGCACCACTTGTATCACCAGTAACATATGTATCAGTAGCAAATGTACCAACAATATTATAAACTCTTAATTTTCTTGTGCCAGGTGTCCAAGATGACACTATTGCTTTTGCAGTTGCTGTTGCTAATGTTCCACCCTGATATACCGGTTCATTTGGCGTATATGTTCCTAATCCACCAACTGCTAATAATAAATCAATTGAATATGCGTTCTCAGATTCAATTTGATCAATAGCAGCCACACCAGTATCAATCTTTTCTCCACTATATTGAAATATTTCACATGTTAAATCAAAAACATAATTTTTTCCAACTTGATAAAACGGTTGTTCATTTTCAACATATTTAATTTCAAACAATCCTTGTGATAATGGAAACCATATTAAATCACCTTCTAGCGGGTGATCCATACCTGTTACAGTTTGAAATCTATCAGCATGAACTGTTAATATCAATTCATCATTAACATCTAATCCAAATTTAGTAATAGTATCATCCGGTCCACCAAAATTGTCAAAAGTCTTAATAAACATTTCAATATCATATTTAACATCGAATTGTGATAAAACATCTTCATCCAATATTAAATCTTCTTTAACAAGAGTTCTTGGCATATACATTACATCTTGACCAGCCTGTTGTATAAGTTCTCTGTTAAGTTCACTTATTAAATTTTGATCTTTTATTGAGTTTTGAAAATAACTATTAGTAGCCATTAACCTATCATCCCATCAGGCGGAAGCTCATGTTTCATATTCATTTCATCTTCTATCTTTGTAATTTCTTCTGTTGCTTCCGTAAATATTGTTTGTCCATCTAATGTAATTCCACCGGGCAAAGTAACACCTGTAAATTTCTTTAAATTACTTCCCCATTGCTGTTTAAGTAATGCTGTAGCATATTTTTTTAAAAATGCATCATTATAAACCTCAGGATATGTAGCAGGATCAAGAGCTCGATATGCTTCTACAACAAGAATAGATCCAACAGAAAATTTACCAGCCCAATCAGTTTCCAAATACATTTTATTTTGTTTCCTATTAAACATCATTGTAGGTTGAATAGAAAACAAATGTTCTACTAATGAAAAATTAGTTTGTGTCATAGCCCAATTAATCAATGTAGATCCACTAAAATTTTCTAAATCATTTAATCGTAACTGATATTCTTCATTGAAAAATCCAGTTTGGAAAGCATTAAAGTTTGGAATCGGAAGGACACGGAGAACACTAATAACAGGATCAGCAATATCAATATATTCATTTTCAATATCATCTGCATCTAATGTATGTTTAAGAAAAACTTTTTCTACACCATCAAAATGATATTCTTGAAAAAATTCAATTGCGTCATCTATTCGATCACTAATTTGGTCATCATCCAAATTTAGTTCTGTTACTGGATGACCAAGTCGTCTTTTACAATAATCAATAAGTTGAGGTCTTGTAGATACTGCCATTTATTACTCCTTTATGCATAATGCGATTTTGTCGCATCGAAAATTGCTTCAAACATAGGAACTGAATTACTGAATGATGATGTAAACCCATTACCACTTCCGCCACTACTTAAATTACCCCAGAAAGCTTGTTTCCCCCACCGATAACCTTGTGGAGTGTGCTCACTAGGACTATCTGATCTCGCACCTATCATCCATGGTCTATTTGCAGCACTAAAAGTACTAGAAGATTCAGTTGAAGAACTGTAAATCGTAGTTAAATTTGTATCACTCTGTAGACCCTGACATATAACCATCCCACCACTCATTTTATGCCAAGTTGCAAAAAAACACCATTTGTTTGTATAAGCCCAATCTGGGATAAGATTACCCAGAGAAGTATGACGATTTGTATTACCAACGTGTACTTGCGGTGCCCGCGGGTGGCTGACACTTCTAGCATAACTGAAACCAAACTGTCCTGATGGTCCCCAATCACCATCAGACAAAAACCATATCATACCACTGTTTTCACCACCCGGATCATCAAATTCTGTTGTTGCATATACCCAACCACAATAAGCCATTGTATTCGTGGTGTTGTTACTAACATACTGCCAGTAAGTACTAGCCGAACCGTAATCAATGCGCGGATCTCCAGAACCATTAAGAAAATATTTACCATCACCAGAACCACCTATGGTCATATCAGTCATTGTTCCGCCAGCATTATGATTTGGTGATACGTTATTAACTGTTGATCCAGAACCGGAATAACAAGCACTATCAGCAGGATCTATAATCAAAATATTGTTTGCATTAGCAGATGATAAAGTATATCCATCACCATTTGTAATACCATTCAAAATATTCACCATTGTTGGTGGAGCAAGAACAGAAATACTATATGATCGAGTTATTGCATTATATGGTACTGCGTCATCAGTAGCCGTTGCTGTGAATGTTGTAGTTGTATCAGCACTTACAGCAGATGCAGTTCCACCCCAAACACCAGAACTAGATAATGTTAACCCAGCTGGATAACCACTGGCGGTAACAGTAACAACTCCACTTTCAGGATCAGTTGCTGCAATAGTTGTTAATTGTGAACCTGCTAGATTAGAATTAGGTAATGAACCTAAAGTACCACTAGCTACTGAAAATGATGGATCAGCATTAATACTAAATGCATTACTTAAACTTCCATTTAAACCACTTGAGTTCGTAACTTTAACTGTAAATGGTTCTTTGGTTGGGTCTATATTTGTTGGAATTCTACCAGTAATAGAAGTACCGCTATTAAATGTAACTATAGATGCAGCATAAGAAGTTGTGTCATTACCAATAAAATCAATCGTACAACCTGAAATAAAATCAGTACCAGTTATAATTAAATCAAAACCAGCTTCAATTTCTGTTTGTGTTGGTAAAGCATCACTTATAGAAGTTACTGCAGGAACTTGTGTTAAATGTATCAATTCCGGGTGAACTGGAATAACTTCGCTTGCCCAATTAGTTCCATCAGACATTAATGCTTGGCCATCTCCACCAGCAGGAGGGAGTTCAACTGATACTTCACTTGCCCAATTTGTTCCATCAGATGTTAATACATTTCCATCAGCACCAGTAGCAGGTAAGCCTGCAGCGTCAGCATTTATCCAATTAGTTCCATCAGATGATAAAACTTTTCCTGCAACGCCAGGAAGCGGAATATCTTCCAACATACTTATATCTACTTTTTGTAATGCCATATCTTATTCCTTAATAGTTCATAGCCCAACCGTGAAGTTGAGTTTCCCTAACACCAGATTCTTGTGTAGCCCATACTGCTTTCATAGCACAAGCTGTACCTGATACTACTGTTTGTTCTGCCAGTCTTACCATCTTAACTCCTGCCGAAAATAAAGAAGTAACAGCACCATAGTCTGCGGCAACAACTTCAGTCCAATCAGTATTTGTCCAGTTAGGCGTAGTACCCTGTAAATTTGCAGTTAAATAAATCTTTAAGTGTGTTCCTAATGTAGT
>Ga0315329_10000489_pt1 | contig 15461 bp, 10 predicted proteins | sample M150032315metaG_FD_203459 | JGI IMG/M metagenome (GOLD analysis project Ga0315329, IMG submission 203459) | Ammonia-oxidizing marine archaeal communities from Monterey Bay, California, United States - M1 500m 32315 | ecosystem: Environmental > Aquatic > Marine > Coastal | place: USA: California...
GAGTGCCTCTTATCCATAGCGGCTGCCTCATTGCGGCGGTCCTTGAAAGATTGTGAATGTCGTCCACGATGGCGCATACCGAGTGACTCATCCATTTCGTCATCGTAGCCTTGGCCCTTATGGTGTTCGGAACTCATAACCATACCCGGACCAGTGCGGCTGATGAAACAGTGGTCGCATAGTGCGCCCTTGTGTCCTCCAATTCCACCCTCGCTTGCGCTGGTGTCTATTGTATGAGTCTTACTATCAAGTCCCATGCCACATTCTGCACAGTGCTTGAAAACATAGGGCTTATACTGAGGGCTGCGTGGGTCACTTCGGGCTAAGATTGCGTCCTTAGTGCTTTGGTCCATAGTGCTAACATCGTGATACTTGCGGCCGGTCTTCCTATCCATAGCGTCCGCCTCATCTCGGCGGTCTTTGAGTGATTGTTCATGTGCGCCTTGGTGACGCTCTCCGATTGATTCGTCTTGCTGGTCATCGTAGCCTTGACCCTTATGGTGTTCGGCTCCACAGGTGCAACCTTCTCCGTGATATTCGGCCACATGATTTTGAGCGGCTTCACACATTCCTTTGTCTGCGGATTCTGCACTCATTACAGGGAATCGCTTGACAACAGCCTTCTCCACCCTGTCTGCATACTTTGTGCCTCGGGACCAAGCCAATGCCATTCTTGCGTGGGCCTTGTCCCAAATTGGATACTTCTTCTCGCTGGGAATTGCATAGTGCATAGCCTTTCCGCTGGCCTTGCGTTCCTTCTTAGATTCCGCCCAATAAATGTCGGACGGTGGGGCTGATGGTGAAGAAACTCCGGCATCGTTTTCCCAAGAAACTACTTGGTCACCGGCGGAGCCTTCTGCACGGCCATACCACTGTGGAACACCATAGCCCAATGGGGCTTGCTCCACAACTGAGTCAATAGCCTCATAACCTGAAAGGGAACGGCCTTCTTGAACTCCAATGGGTTCAATGCGAACTTCTCCGGAGTCTATCTCCGTGCCTTCAATAATGGCGTCTGCTTGAAAGTTCACGCCACTAATTTCTGCGTTTTGGCGAGGGAGGTCTTCAAAGATGTCGGGAACTGAGGCATCCGGGTAGGGACGACCTTCTGCTCCGAAGTCTTGAGCAACACCATGACCCATAGGGGCTTCTTGCACCACGCTATCAATAGGTGAATAACCATCAAGTGAATAGTCGGTAGTAACTTCATACTGTGCTTCGGCTGCGGAGGTATGCGTATCATCGGCCACTGGCCCCTTGGGGGCAAGACTCGGTTCATACTCATCGGGCGTAGGCTCGTTGCTTGGAACATGAGTCGCGCTGACATCTGTATATGCTCCATCTGCCCGCTGGACGAAGTATTCAGCCATGTGCTGGCGGTAGTCGGAATCGCTCATACATGAAAGTTGGCGACACGACTACTTAAAACCTATCTTGCGAGCGTTAAAGCCATATCCACCAAACACCAAGTCCGAGAGTCCCAAGGAGGACAATTAACCAAAATCCTTGCTCGGCTGCTTTGAGGGCAAATCCGATTTCTTCAAAATCGTCCCAAATCTTCCTTGCCATGTATTCAAACCCCTGCTTCTCCCCTCGTGGGAGGTTCTAATCATTGGGTCTTATGATAGTCACCAATGCGGTCACGCGAACAAACCACAAACTTAGGAAGGTTGCTTTGGAGTTCAGACCATGAGTAATCATATACGGACTTAGGATGGCTTTTGCCACCCGAAGGTCCCCAAGTCTGCCTCTCGGTAGGATTCTTGAGATAAACTTCAAGGTCAAGGCCGTTATCTGAGCCGGACATCACACACTTGCCGCCGAGGTTGTCTATGAGCCATCGGCGTTTCTTGGAACGGAGTTCTTTCTTTCTATCCACAGCCTTGGAAACCAAATCTCGTGGCTCCTTGTTGGCCTGATACCACTTCTTGTTGTAAGCGGTCATATACTGTCGCTTTTTCTCGGGGTCAGCGTAAGGCATATCGTTATATTTGCCGCACTACTACTTAAGGCTTCTTGTCTTCAAGTCCTCGCGCACATTAGGCGGGGCCATAACCCATGATGGTAGCAATAAGGGCCACAAGTCCGGGGGACATGGCTATGATTAAATCCCACCGCATCTTTTTGTCCACCTTTTCTGTGGCCACTGCTCTTTCCAGTGCTTCCAACCGGGACATTAGCGGAGGACGGCCGTTGCCGTCCCGAATAATTTTGAGAAGGGCCGAAACATCTTCTTCCGTGACGCGGCCCTGTTCTTGAAGCCGAATGATGGCTTCACTCATGTGTTGGTTGGAAGTTATAGAGGACCGAATGAGATTCAAAAGGTCTTTAGTGAACTCGGTGGTCGTGTCAGATGACTTGGCCATCCACACGCCCCCATTCCTTCAGAACGGCTTCCAATTGGCGGAGGGTATCGCTCCTACCTCGGACAGTCCTTCCCATGTAGTCACACAGACTTGTGCTATATTCACAAGACCGATGGAGGCGCACTAAGGTGGTTTCCAACTCACCACTCATGCACATTGCCTCCAAGGTTTCACACTCGTTTTTTATTATTCTGAGTTACTCTAACTTCAGTCCATAAACTCGCTCTTGAGCATACAGACGGCGGAAGCAAGTGCGATTACTCCGACAGCATTCCCAACGGTTACACCTGCAATAGCCATATCCCATACAGGGGCTATCATATCAGTTGCTACGCTGTGAAGACCGACAAGAAGTAGCACACCTGTTACTATTTTTCCATCAGTTAGGGTATCGCAGATTGTATCAATTATTCCGGACATCTTATTTCACCTTGAACAAGCATTACATTCCACGACTACTTAATGATTACCTGCCTACCTGTATGAATCAAGGGCGGTATCGTAGTCAGAAAACTTACCTGCAAGCACTTTCTCTTGCATTTCCATGAGAACTCGGCCTAATTCCGGTCCGGGTTGGATGTCCAAGACTTCTGAAACCACAGTTCCGAAACCTTTTGGCATAGGATTTTGTGCCATTCTGTGGGCAACTTTGTCCCTCATCTCACCAAGATATTCCATGCGTTCTTCAAACCTTTCTCCTTTCACCCGCATGGATGTATCAAAGTAAGCCACACTACACAGAAGGTCAAAGAAAGGACTCAGGACCATCTTCCGAACTTTGGCAAACTTCTTACTATCCCAAAACTTTCCGAGGTGGAACAAGGTGGTCCATGTGATGGCCTCACTTTCTTTACGACTGAACTCGTAGGGAGGTGAAGGACTTCCTGACCCATAGTTTTCACTAAAGATACTTGCGCCCACGCTCTCGTGCGCGTGGAAGGAAAAGAAATCGCCCTTGGTGGATGCTTCCGCTGTGGACTTCTTTCCGATGTCGTGAAAGAGCAACGCCCATGCTATCATGTCGGAAGCCCCGCCACCGGCGGTTCGGTGGCCGAACTGTGGGAAGTATATTGGGGTGGGTGCGGGAGGGGAGTCTTTTACCGCATCTCCGAGTCGGTCAAACATTGCACAGTAGTGACCAAAGACACTGCCTTCAGGATGGTAGGCTGGATTGTGTTCCAAATCTTTGATGTCGCTTAATTCAGGCATGAGGTAGGGAATAATGCCGAGCGCATACAATTCTTGGAATCCTCCCTTCTGCATCAATACCTTGCCCATCTCGTCCCTCATACGAGGTGGCGATATTCTTTCTATCCATGCGAGATTGTCCACGATGGCTTCGCGGGTAGGAGGGTCCATAGTAAAACCATAACGAGTGCTAAAGCGAACAGCCCTAATCATTCTTACAGGGTCCTCCGCGAATCTTAGCCTTGGTTTCCCTACGGCCCTTACAATCCCTGCTTTGATGTCGTCCATTCCACCAAATGGGTCAATGATGCGAAAACTCTTGTCCATTGCTATGGCGTTAATAGTGAAGTCCCTGCGTTTCAAGTCTTCTTGGAGAGTCAGTGCGGGCGCGAGAATAGGACGGGTTCTATCTCGGTTCCCATTTTCATCTCTCTCATATCCTTCATCTGTGCGAAAAGTAGCAATCTCTATATCGTGGGGTTGGCCTTTCTTATGACCGGGAAAGTTCACAAGGGAAACAAGATTGGCGATACTGACTGCTGCTTGTCCGCCAGTGATATAATGAAAGTCATGCAAAGTTTGGACAACTTCTTCAACTTGCACTGGGGTGGCAAGAGTTGTTATATCCAAATCTTTGATTGGATTCTTCATGATAGTATCTCGCACGGCCCCACCCACAATGTAGGTAGGATACCCAGCATCCTCCAAAGCAGTCATCAAAAGCAGGGCATTAGTGACCTGCGGCATACCGTTGGTTTCAAGACCCAAGATGATTCCTCCCTGTTTCGGCCATATAGTCTGAAGGTTCCCAATCATTAACCAGTTTCGCAAGGGCGTATTCAGTCATCTCTAATGTTTCGTATATTTCGGCCTCCGATACTCCGGCATTACGAGCCTCCACCACTTGGGTTTTCATGAGGGCCACCATTGAGTCACTAATCTCCTCTAATGCTGTATGAGCCTGATTTTTGGCGCGGACCGCAGAAAGTTTTTCCTCTTTCTCCTCTTTGGCAGCCCGAGCGTCAGCCTGTTCCTTGACTGATATTTTGATTAGGGGAGCGCAAGCGTTAATGGTGTCCACAATTTCCTGTCGTTGTAGGGTTTTTCTTACATAGTGCATCTGCAAGTCTTCTCCGTTGGGGATGGCCACCATCGTGGCGTAGCGATAGGGTGCCGAAGTTCGGGTTTCCCAATCCTTCACATCCCAACGCCACCCTGCACCTCCATAGTTACTGTGAGGAGTTGGATTACGCACTGGGCTGTCTGAGGGTGACCGAAGGATGAGCGGGGTTAGGACAAACTCTTGCGAACCCTGAGTCCATCTCCTTCCATATCCGCCGTCCCCTCCATCTGTGGCATACTCCACATAGGCATCGTCTGAGTCAGTTATGTTGGGGCGTTCTGTGTAGGGCCGCATCTTGGTCATCCGAGTGAATATGGCAGCCGAGTCGCCATAAGAATCATTTCCAATGGTAAGTTTCTTTTCGGCTTTCTTGTATTCAAAAACATCCGTCACCAATGAATAATTCTGCAATCCCTCATAAGGATTACGGCGACTATAATGAACATTTCCATACCCTCCGTAAGTGCTGTAAGGCGCACGGTCAGTGGCGACCATTCGTATATCTTTGTAGGGTCCAGTCATGGTGATGTCGTAGTAGCGAAGAAACTCGCGCATCAAGGGTAATCTTTCTTCTTTGAACTGCTTGGCATTCTTAGCCATATACGCGGTTTTCTCTTTGTCGTCCAATGGTGCCAAAGCATGAAGGTCTGTGACGGCTTGGTATAGGTATAACCCGAGATTATTTTTGGGGTTCCATGAAGTGGCATAGGCGTCAGCGGGACCTTTGACATTTTTGTAGGCGGTCACATCACTAAAAGAATTGGTGTGGTCAAAGCGTGATGCACACATTTTCATCACAGTTGCATACCCTTGTATGAGTTTGGCTTCATGCGGCAAGACTCCTGTGGCATCCGGTTGGTTGTAAGTGTATCTTTTGGAATCATCACGAGGTTTCCTCCCACCCATACGCTCTTTGTTGAACTTGGTCAGGGGCTTTTTCGCCCTAACATCATAACTTTTCTCCCATGCTGCTTGAGTAGCAATGGTGTAATCCGCACGAGGAGCCTCAAAAACTTCCTCCGCAGCCAAGCGGGTCCTATCTTCCCATTTATAGAGGCAAACGGGACCACAAAAGGGCTTCTTATGACCAAGACGCGTAGGAATCTCCACCAACTCCCCTGTGGCCCCACACTGAGAGCAACTTTCCAGCACACCTTCGGCTCTCATTGCCGGAAGTTTGGGAGTCTTGCCCAAGACTGTATAAATCTCATCTTCTGTGGCCCCTCCAAGATAGGCGTTAGTGTTGCGGTCAAAGATTCCATACTCGTTGAGTTTCATTCCCATTTTCTTGGCTCGGACTCGCATACCAATGTTATAGCCCGCTGGTCCAGTAAAGTAAAGGAGGGCTGCACCCCACCCTTTGGGAGAGGATACTCGGAAATCCACCTTCCTACCATCAATTATCACTTGGGTCTTCTTCTCCCCAATCCAATTAACAGCGGAAGGGTTAATGGCCTTCACCATATCAGGAAGGGTAATCCCCTTCTTTGGAATAATAATCACATCTAAATCTCCGGGACGAGGAGAGCCTCGGCGATAACTGCCACAAACTTCAACTCGGTCCACATAAGGAGCCACGAGTTTCTCAACCTTGTCTGCCAACGCTTCGGCTTCGGGGCGAGTCATCCGTTCTGATTCTTCCCTATCTTCGGCATATTTCTGTTCCCGCGTAAGGTCTATCAGATTGTCTGAGTGGCAATTGGGGCAACCTTTGAAGGCCCCGTATTCATCGGTGAGGGATACTAATTCGGTATCCTTTCCACCCCATAAGCAATTCATACAGGCAACTTCTTCATCAATTTTGGGCATCGGATTGATGCGGGCTGTTGCGAATGGTCTTCGGGTTTTCCTCGTATTCCGAAAAGAGTGAAAGGTGTCTGCATTAAAGGATTCTGCACTATTCATGACATTCTGTATGTAAGGTGCTATCAACCCGCAAGCCTTACACTCGTAAGAGTAGGGAACCCAATCATGCTCCAACGATGAAGTCTTCCAATTACGAGGACAATTCAAATCACTCATAGGTGTGCTATCTCCATAACCACATTTGGAACAACCAAGATACTGCACCCCATAAGAGTCATTCCCGGTTTCCATCCTCCCCTCTTTACAGGAAGGGCAAACATCATCATGGGTGAGAATACTATTGCCACCTCCAATCAAATATTCCTTATCCACAGCCCAATCCGCAGCCTTATCGGTTTCTGCCTCATACTGGACTTCACTCAAAAATTGATTGGTGCGGAAGTAATCATTTTCCCGTAACCAAGGCAGAAAATAGCCCCGCGCCTCTTTGTGAGGAGTCTTACTCATTACCCTCCATCCAAAAGGTGCATCATACTTCTGCACTATTGATTGGGGAACAAGATGAGCCACCTTCTCGGCGTGGGCTTTGGATGTGCTGTTGAACACTTGATGTGGATATTTCACCGTTGCAGTTTCCGCTGAATACCCAACCGTCTTCGCTATCCCCGGAGATATGTCTGAATAGGCATACCAATCAACCCATCCAAACTCTTGGTCTTCTCCATACTTCTTGGCAGCCTCCTCGGTGTAATCCAAAGGTAATTCAAAGCCCGAACCCATTCCGAGATTGTGACCTCCGTATCCGGCTTCCGCATGATATTTCCAATCTCCATTCACTGCGTCCTCCACCACTTCTTCAATCTCCATCCACAGATTGTCCCAATCCTTGTAGGCATCCTCATCATGTTCGGTTCGTAGGGTCCATTCAAACCACCCCTTGTCCTCATAGGTTCTTTTATATTCAAAGTCACCCGTTGAGTGCATTTCGGCCCCAAAGGACTTCGTGCCAGTGAATGTATGATGGCCTTCCATAGAAGATAGTTACCCATCCGACTATTTAATGATGGGCTTCACTACTCCGTAGTGATGTTTTCTGCCTGTGGTTCAGGAGAGCCAATTTCACAGGTCCCTGAAGGGCAATCCGACATGGCCGCCCCAATGAGAGCATCCTGTTCGTTTTCAAGATAGTCAATGGCCTCTTGTGCGGTCATAGGAGATAGGGGTTCATTACCTCGGCTTCCCGAACGATACACCGTCGTTCCCTTCAACTGTGGACCATATTTAAGCATCATTTCACTAAAAGTTTCCACCGGATAATCCGTTGGCACATTGATGGTTTTAGACACAGCATTATCTATGTGTTTCTGACAAATCGCTTGCATTCGCAAATGAGATTCCACATCAATATCCATTGCGCCAACAAACACGCTGGCTAATTCTTCCATATCTCCGCTGGCCCTCCATAGTTGCTCAAAGAGTGGGTCAATTACCACTTCTTGCTGTAATACGCGGTCATTGCTATCCTCGGCATCCCTGTAATAAATGCGACGGTAGCCGGGAGCAAAGATTGGCTCAATGCCGGATGAAGTGCCAGCAAGAATGCTGGTAGTCCCTGTCGGTGCAATGGTTAGCACAGCACAATTACGCATCCCATACTCCTTAATCTTACTCCTCATACTTTGTGTGAGAGTCTGACAAAAGCCGGACTCAAGGAAAGGTTCGGACTTGAAGGCTGGGAAACACCCCTTTTCGGCAGAAAGATAAGTGGAGGCTTCATAGGACTTCTTCTTCATGAAGTTGAAAACTTGGTCCACTTTCTTCCTTCCATCGGCCCTATCATAACGAAGGCCAAGTTTCACCAATGCGTGGCCCAATCCCATTACACCCAAACCAATACGGCGGACATCTTTGCAGTTTCTCTCAATTTCTGCCAAGGGGTAGGTATTCACATCCAAAACATTATCAAGAAAGCGAACACCAAGATTAACGGAGTCGTTGATGGCATCCCAATCAAAATCAGTCCCCTCGTTATTTATATGTTGTGAAAGATTGATGGCTCCCAAATCACAGCAGCCATAGGCTTCCAGCCAAATCTCACCACAAGGATTTGTGGAAATCAGTGGCTTGTGGTAGTGAATGTTGTTCATATCATTGGCAAGACCAATGTTCAGGATTCCCGGCTCTCCGGACTCCCATGCGTTTTCCACTACTCGGTCCCACATTTCTTTTGCGGGGTAAGAAGTGATTGGGTGTCCTCTCCATACGACCTCTATTTCTTCATCGTTCTCCACCGCATCAAAGAATTGCTGGTCCACTAAAACACTAATGTTGGCGTTCTTCAAAGTTTGGTCTTTCTGATGTTTGATGAGCGGGCGAATAACAGATTCAACAATGTCTGCATCGTCGGGGACTTCGGCAGAAAACGCAACTTCTATCAGGGCTTCTCGCTCGTCTTGGGGCAGATAAGGAAAGGTAGTAGTGATAGCCTCAGTGAGAGTGTCTTTATCATTCAATAAAACTTTGTTGAACTTCTTGTTGAGGAACTCCTCTAAGTCCCCGTGATTATACTGAAGACACATCATGAATGCAGTTCGGCGACCTCCACCACATTTGATAACTTCACCGGTTTGGTTGATAACTTCCATGAGTGATACGGCACCCGTCGCTACTCCGCCTGTTCCTTTGATGGAAGTTCCTCGGGGGCGAATCGGTGAGAAGTTCATCCCGACCCCTCCGCCGGTGCCGGAGATGATGAGCATATCACTCACCGTCTTACCCCACCCTTCCCGGCTGTCGTCTGTTGGCACCACGAAGCAATTGAGCAATTGCCCTTTGGGTCTTCCCGACCCATACCATATCCGACCACCCGGAATAAATCGTGCAGAATGAAGGGCCTTCATGAACCGCTTTTCCCACTTGCTCCGATGGCCGTTTTGTTCGGCAGACGCAATGTGATGAGCAACTCGTTGGCAAGCCTCCTCCCAACTTTCAACACCGTTCAAGGAGTATCTTTGAGAAAATATTACAGCAGCAAAATCGGTTGGCTCATAGGGTTCAGTCATCTTATCACGCGGGGAGTATAGTCATTGTGTGTTCAGATACTTAAGGCTTTCACAGGCGGCCGTGACCGGCGGTGTGGAAAAGAAATCACCTGTCGCATTAGGATACAAGTTAGGGATTCAAGACCTCAATTGATGCGCTGAAAAATGGTGGGCGTTCTTCCGCTGGCTTTCTCAATGACGATGAAATCTCGGTCCTTCATCATCTTAGCACTCAACTCACGCTTGGTCGGCATCTCTCGCCTTCCGGCATCAAGAAGCCGCCCTACGAGGGCTGGCACGGTTATTTCTTCTTCAACGGCCACCAATGCTTTGGCGGCCTCATAGTTTGTCGGTTTTGTTCTCATAAAAATCATCCTCTTGTAATGCGAGGTGCTACTACCGCCGTGAAGTCCAGCCCTTCGGTTTGGGTCCATTCAATCCTGAGAGGAAGTTCTTCTCCTCCCATGATTGTAGCATCGGACTTCTTGGCGGCATGAAGCACTTCTTTTACCTTCGCTACGGTAAAGGCCACTACTGCATCCTTCTCCACGACCCAATCGGTGGGTTGCGGATTCCATTCAATGGGTTCTTCTCCGTGCATAGCACGGAAATACAGTTGCTTGGTTCCGGCTATGACCTTGAACTCTTGAACCGCATCAGGGATGGTGCGGACAAAATCTTTCAAGCCCTTGGTGGCTACTACACCACTGAACTTGAATCCATCGGATGGAGAAGGAAGTTTGGACACTTGTTTGATGAGGTCAAGTTTCACTAAGCGAGCGGTTCGGCGAATGCCGTTGGCCGAAATGGTAAGTTGGTCAGGCTCTTTGCTGTCGTAATCAAGGGCCACTAAATCTTTGACTGTGAGTGTTTTGGTGATGTCTTTCAATCGCTCCAAAACGATACCGAGTTTGAGTGGGCTTTGGGAAGATTCAAATGTGTAATCTTGAAAGAGTTTGCTATCCGCCTTGGCTCGCAAGACGGCTGTGCAACTGTTGTCCAAGCAATTGATAGTGAGGCCGGAGGAGTCAAACTCAAAAACGGCTTGCTCATTAAGACTCTCTAACCCCTTGAGAATATCCTTGAAGGGACCGGCTGAAACGATAGCATGGACACTTGCCATACGCTACTTATGGCGCGATTACTGACTTAAAAGAATGCGTGAGATTCACTCATACTTGATGTTGGCGAGTTTCTGCTTGAGGGCTTCAATCTCGGACTCCATGTTCTCGTAGGTGGTCTTAGGGACAGATACCATTTTGGCCCTAATGCGTGGGAGTTGAGTGGAACTGCGGCGGCCTCGCGGACGGGTAGGAATCTCCAACCTATCCAACCAATTCTGAATCGTCATAGGGGATACAGCGCATTGATTACCAATGTCGGTCATCGTCCGGTTCTTGGTGATGTATTCGTTGGTTAGCCATGTCTTATCTCGGTATTGCTGTTTGCCAGCAAAAGGCGTGGTGTTGTTCGGGGCTACGGATGCGCTCATATTCTCTCCACCCTGCCTTCACCTATTTAAGTGTTGGCCGCCTCGTTGCCCTCGCGCGTGTGTGGAGGGAGATATTCGGAGGATACGAGGTCCAAGGGGAGGACTTCAATAGTTTGAGAGTTAGTAGTCCACGCCACTTGGCGAATCTGATGTGTCCTCATAAACTCCAAGCAGTTGGCGCAGGGCTTGGCGTTCCCAAAAGAACCGTCTTGTCGGAAGCGAGTTACTAATACCATACATCCCTTGGGCTTACGCTTCTGTCGGGCCATCCTTGCTATGGCGTTGGCTTCGGCATGGATACTGCCCCGATGATTTTTCTTGTTGGGTGCGGCGGCAAGGATTTTCCCACCCTTGATGACGAGAGCCGACATTCTTTTCCGTGAATAACAGTTGGAGGCTTCAGCCGTAGTCCGCGCCGCTTCAATGAAACGATTCCAGCGACCTCCAAAGAGCATGATGGGGCCACAACGGTAACTCCTTAATAAACTTTGGCCCAGTTACCTGAGATAACCCTTGCTGATAGCCCACATAACAAGAGCCATGAGTCCAAAATAGAGTAGGCATATTGAAATGGTAAAGATGAAAGCCCCCATGCGCTAACCTCATACTCTATTTTCTTTACTGTCGTGTTCTTCTTTGGCCCACTTGTGGTGTTCCCACAAGAGAACGAATCCGGCGATAGCCAACCCGGTGCGTATCAAAGACATACCCGTGCGACTCTTAGATAATTCAGTGCGAACTTCCGCGAGTTCCTCTTGCGTTTCTTCCAAGTCACCTTCTGCACCCCAAGTATCATCGGAGTCATCAGGCTCGTAGTAATAGTCGGGAATACTATCCACATACCATTCCAGCACAATTGGTTCCGCCTTTCTATCCGCGAAGACCTTATCCATTTCCTCATCGGAAAGACCCTCCCACCACTCGTAAGCCGTCAAAGAAATGTCCTCCGAAAGTGAGGTTCCTTTGCTGGGGTTGTTGAGAACATATAAATCAATATAGAGGCCCTCCGGCCCCTCACCTTCTGCTACATCCTCATACCAGCCTTCTGCATAATTTTGTTCATCCCATTCCATTGATGCAAAGGTGTCGGTGGCCAGTAAAGTTTCACTGGCAAATCTGCCTGAACAGCGGGGACATTGGAAAGGACGCCCAGTATCATCCCGCCCGCCGGGAAATCCAGCAGAACTCACAAAGGTAGGCCGATGCTGCAACCGCGTGTCCTCATGCCAATCATCCCAGTCATACTTTCCACCATACACATAACCAATAACGCCACACGAACATTTCACATCTATACTGACTCCATCTTCTTCAACTGTGGTGTCCGTGACCTCTATTTCTGCAACATCTTCATGGGTGCATCTATCTGCACAATCCGGGCATAACTCACCTTCTTCTGTGGCCAGTAAGGTTTCAAGACCCTCCATAGTCGCGCCACTGGTAATTCCTGTAATTCCGGCCTTTTCCGCTGGGGGTATTTTTGATTCTGTGGAGAATGATTCTCCCTCATCTTCTTCTCGTTGGACAATGCAAGACAGACAATACGGGTATTTTCTAACATCACCACTTCCGCATTGGTCGCAAGTCAATGCGCCGCACTCATGGCACAAATACCCGTCATCATCGGATAGAACTTTTGTTGTATCACAACTTTCGCAATAATCGCCATCGGATTCCTCGGCGGCGAAGGATTCTGCCTCGTAACTCGCTTCACAAAGGTGGCACCATTCTTCGCTCTCATCCATTCTTGTGTTATCTTTACAGGAGGGACAAAATAAGCCTTCAGCGGAATGTGATTCTGCGGCATTTCGGGTGCAGAAATACCACTCGTGTTTATCGGCACAAGAAGGTTCTCGGCAACAATCACACCAAGAATCTTCGCATAAATCACAGTAAATCAATTCATTCCTACCGGGATTATCGCCTTTTCCATCACCTGCACAACCACAGGCAAAACATCGTTCCGAAGAATCGGCGGCGAATGATTCTGCCTTCCAATCCACCTTATTTTCATCAATCTGCACTTTCGTTGTTTCTGCAAACGGGATATTAAATATCTCATGGTGGTCATACCCTAACTGACCGGCTCGGACCATTGTGGAGGAGGCTTTTATTTTTTTGAGCCATCTCAAGAATGCTTCTTTTGCCTCTTTCACGGAAGTCCATGTGCGCTTGTTTTCAGTTTGCATAGCAACCCATTCTTTCGCCAATCCTTTGTTGGTGCCATCATGTGTTGGATGGAATGCTGGTGGGTGGTCCACATAGACGGGCTTATCATCATTCTTACCAAAGAAAACATAGCAAGGTTCAAGGTAGTCAGCGGCGAATGATTCTGCACCCCATCCCTTGTCACCGTATGTAAGTCCGAATCCATATTTCAAGTTATTAGAATCATTGAACATATCTCCATGTTCTTTACCACGATTGGCTTCCATAAAATCTTCGTAAAATTGCTTTTGACTTCTCCCTTTTGAATCAAACCAAACAATTTCCGCCCCATATCTTATTTCCGACCCCAATTCTTCTCCGCTTACAGTCCTCCTATTAACGGTTTCACGGTAGGGTGTTGAGGAAATAAACCAAACTTCGTCATCTCTATATCCCCCTTCATCTATTGGATTCATATTAGCAACCCCTTCAATAATGGCTTGTGGAAAATTACTCCACCCATACTCCCCTAACCATTTCCATGTAATCGCCTTTCCACTCGGCCAATACCCTTTAGTATGTTCAATCAATTGATTATCAACACTTTCGGAGGAGAATGATTTACCTTCTGCATTATAGTCATAAAACTCCCAAACTCCGAAAGCCTGTCCGTCAGCATAACAGTCTTCACATCTCGCATAGACCATAACGCCACCTTCAAACTCTCCATCATAGTCTGTATCAGTTATCTCAATGTTCAGATGACGACAAGGAACCTGCTCATCACTTCTCCAATCACAAAGAGGGCAAACCAAATAGCGGTTGTGGTCTTGACCTATCTTTGCTCTCTCACAAGAAGGACACATTTCATTTTCTTCGGCGGAGAATGATTCTGCCTCATAAACTCGTGGAATCTCAGGACCCATACTCTCGTCCAAACAATCGCAGCAATCGCTACACCTACGGCAAGCCTTACAATCATACCACCCATACCTCCAATTCCTCTTAGGTATTTCGCATTGAGGACAGATTTCTCCGGACACGAACCAATACGGCACTTTTCTCTTGCCTCCCTTGGCTTTCCGTTCATAGGTTTTCCTGAGTCGCGCAATTCTGCCCGATGTTGATTCGGCGGCGAATAATTCCTTGAGCATCCTTTGGCGAACAGGTCTTGGAATGGTTTGGCTTGGACCATAATTATTTTTCTTCTTCCACGCCTTGATTTTCGCTATCCTATCCTTGTCTTTTTTCTTCTGCTGTTCTTTGTATTTCGCTCTTTGAATAAGGGGTTTCAAAATGACTTCACCATCGGGGGTGAATCTCTCAATATCGGACGGTTCCAAATTATTCTCGTTCAGCCATGCGACCAATTCCCGCATAGTAGCCACATGGTCGTATGATTCTGCCTCTTGGAACTCGAATGATTCTGCACGATCTATGTAAGATGGTTCCCACCCCACCATGGACTCTCCGTGATCGTAATAATAATCAGGAAGTTCGAAATACGATCTACAACTTGGACAATTCCCATACCAGGTTCTATAATACTTGGCTCTACCCCCTTCCTCAACCTCCCAGTCACCGAGTTCCTCACCATGCACTTCATCCCACCATTCTTCGGTTAAATCTGTTTTACAACGAGGACACTTCGACTCGTAGTTGTCTAATTCTATTGGAGAATTTACATTAGATGGCCATTCATAACAAGGACACTTTGGTTCAACAGCACTACAATCCATAACTCCTTCAATCATACACGCACAAGGATTTATTACAGTAGCTCCGCAACAGCAAGAATTTTTCTTGAGTGTTTCAGCCCTATAATACTCTCCATCGTCTTCTTCATCCCGTTCTATATATTCCATGAACTCATCAAGTTGACTATCAGTGAGAAGCTCAATTAAAAATGAGCGTTCATCTTCACATTTTGGATCTCTGTATTTAACATACTCGGCGTTGTGTGTGGCCATTCTTCCGCTGGGCAACCACACTGGTGGGGATTCTTCGTAATCATCTGTTACGAGTCTTCCTTGAACGCTCAGTTTGCTACGAGCGTTAGCGGCTTCCTCCGGAGTTAACACAACGGGCTGCTGATGTTCTTTTAACATCTTCTTCGCATACCGCCTGGCTTCTGGAGATAAGTCAAACGATAGGTGATACTTCATTTTTTGAGCTTGTTCATCATGCCATTTTTCCAATCTCTCTCTGGCGAGCCGCTCTCCAGCGGCGGCAGCGGCTTCATCGGAAGTATATTTTGGCCCCACATACCGCTTGTCTCCAGGTTTAGAAGCCGTTGG
>Ga0315329_10000493_pt1 | contig 15423 bp, 13 predicted proteins | sample M150032315metaG_FD_203459 | JGI IMG/M metagenome (GOLD analysis project Ga0315329, IMG submission 203459) | Ammonia-oxidizing marine archaeal communities from Monterey Bay, California, United States - M1 500m 32315 | ecosystem: Environmental > Aquatic > Marine > Coastal | place: USA: California...
ACCAAGCCAAGACGGTATGAGTGTCAGGTAGTTGAGTGTTGGGCCATGGTATTCGTGCGGATCGTACTCGTAGCCCCTGCCCTCGATCGTTTCACCGAGCTTGGCCGCATTCACCGCCTCGTCGCCGTGCATGGGACGCTCCGCCAGGTCCTGTAGGCGAAATACGGACCCCACCACCGCGATCAGCAGAATGATTGCAATGAATATGGGGCGACTCATTGGATTGACTGAACTCACAGCAACCACACGACCCCGCACAGTCTAGTCGCCGGGCATCACCGGTGGCACCGCACGACAGGCGAATTGAAACAGTGGGAACCCGAGCAGCCTATTTGCCGTACACTTCCACCTCGATATAGTGGTTCAGGTCGCTTGCATTGTTGCCGCCGCTGTAAAGGCGAACATAACGGCCACGAACACCCTTCGTGTCGAGCAGTCGTCCCTCGGAAGTCTCGACGTAGTGGTTGTCCTTGCCGACACCCTGCTCGGCGGAGTTGTCGTGGTCGTTGTTGTATACCGTTGTAAACTTTTTGAACTCCGGATCGTTCGAGACCTGTGCTATGACATCAAAATAAACCCGGGCCTGCTTGTGGTAATGCCAGAATAGCAATGCATAGATATCATGCTCGGTCTCGAGGTCGATGGTGATCTGCTGCGTGAACGGGCCAAGCTCCACGTAGCTTCCGTCCGCCGCCTCCCGGTCGCCGTCGGTGATCATTTTCAGCTCGCCCATGATCGGCTCCTCGTCGCTGCCGCTGATCTTTTTGCCCAATGCAAGGTTCTTCACGCCCTTCGGCGCAAAAAAAGGCGGACGTGGTTTGCCAAGCGGCTTCTCGAGCTGCTTCACCCCCTTGATGTTCTGCGGCGTGCCGACAAACATCGGCTTGGGTAACGTGAGAGGCAGGGGCGCCAAGCCAGCCGGGGCCTTGATTCCGGATTCCCCCGCCGCAGTTGCAGCCGGGGCACAGCATAACAGGAGAAACAACGCCAACACGCAGCTAACCTGCGCCTTCACCTTTAAATCATCTTTTACCATTTTGTTTTGTTTATGGACAGAACCCTGCAAACAGGTGCACGGCTCCCGGACATTTTCGTTCAGCGATCGCTTGCCTGTCAAGCTCCGAGCGACGGCGTTACCCAATACAGACTCAATTGCCGTGACATTAATTCAATCGGCGCTTTCGCCGCCTTGGCTGCGAAATAACTCAGCCATGTCCGCCGCGCCGAGTTGGATGGCCCAATCTAGCGGGGTTTGACCGTTCTCAAGTTTCGCGTTCACCGCCGCACCGTTGGCGATCAATAGTGCGGCGATCTCCTGGCGTTCCCAGTACACAGTCGAATGTAGGGGCGTCTCTCCACGGCGACTTGTTGCATTCACATCGGCTCCAGCCGCAATGAGCAGCTCGGCGATCGCCGTGTGCCCATGAAATGCCGCCTGGTGCAATGCGCTCAACCCAGTGATACCGCCCCTGGCGTTCAAATCTGTCCCGGCGCTCAAGTGTTGTCGGACGACCTCGATTCTCCCCAACTCGGCAGCGTCCCAAATCGCGAGCCGGGGAGGAGGAGGCGTGGCACACCCTGCCAGCCAAGTGGCAGCGAGCGTCATTGGGATTATGGATTTCATGAGAAATTAGAGCTGCTTGGCCAAGTGCTAGGCGGCAGTCATTCGGCATGACAGCACGTCTTACCGTGCATGGCCAGGCGCCAGTAATTGTACGGCCACGGTGCAAGAAAACCGGCCAGCCACATGAACGGCAACACCCACAGCATTAGGCGAGCGCCGCCGGCCAGAAAGAAATCCACCACGTTCATGGCCGCCTCCATGCCCAGCATGCTGATCATGCTCATCCCCATTGCGGTGCGGAGCGCCTTTGCCAAGCCCAACTGATTAAACAGCAAAATCGTTTCCAGCAAAACGCTTGTCCCGATCCCCGCCACCATGGCAAGCGCCATCACCAGCATCGGCCGGCTCTCGGCCACCGCCGGCGCACCAAACTGAAAGCCGGCGATCACCCCCATGTCGCCGATGCTGCAACCGATCAGGCACCACAGCGTGTTGATGGCCGACTGCCGCCAAAGTTTTCCGTCTTTCCAATTCATGATTCTTCTCTTCTTGAATTGGTGAGCAGGTGCAACGGAATGGCGGCGGCCAGCATCATCGTGCAGCCGATCAGCGTGTACCACGGCCAATGAACCGCCCCGGTTGAGTGAACCCAGATCATCCCGCCCAACGACACCATCAAGCCGGTCATGATCGGCCAAGCCGAACCACGCTTCAGGACGAGGGACATTGCCACCCCTGCCAACAGGCCACCACTCGTGAGGCCAACGAGGCTGAAGGCGGCGTTCATCACTGACTCAACCTCCCGGCTCAGGAACGCCACCACCACCAGCATACCGCCCCAGAACAACGTTGCTCCCCTGCTCCACTTCAGCTTTGCAGCATCTGTTTTCCCTCGACCACCCAGACCAAGGTCCATCGTCGAGACGGATGCCAAGGCGCTCAACGCCGAACTCACCGACGACATCGCTGCGGCAAATATTCCGACGAACAGCAACCCCTTCACACCGGCCGGTGACTCGGCCAACATGAAAATCGGGAACACATAGTCGGTTTGTTTTTTTCCCATCGCGTTCTCCGGAATCTCGATCGGGATCGGGGTCTGCTGGTAGTGCACCCACAGCAGCACGCCTGCCATCAGGAACAACAGCATCATCGGCACGATGCCCACCGCACAGAACAGAAGTGCCTTGCGCCCATCAGCCACATTGCGACAGGCCAACACCCGCTGCGCCACCAACTGGTCAATGCCATGTGTGTACAGCACAAAAACCACCGCGCCGATCATCCCCATCCAAAAGTTGAACGGCTTGGCAAAAGCGAAATCAAAATTCAGCCACTCCAGTTTGCCTGCCTCCCTCGCTTGACCAAGCGCCGCCGGCCAGCCGCCGTCGATCAGTGTCGGCAGATAAAACAGCGCGAACAATCCGCCGGCTACCAGTAGGAAAAACTGCACGGTATCGGTCCAAACCACCGCCCTGATTCCACCGGCCCATGTGTAAATGAGCGAGAAGCCGACGAATAACAGGATCGCCGGAAGCACCGGCCAGTCGAGCATCAACTGCAACGGGATGCAGGTCACAAACACCCGCACCCCCGCAGCAAGCGTCCCGGCGATGAGAAAAAAAACCGCGCCGGCCTTTTGCGCCCATGCGCCAAACGCCTGGCCAAGCAACGCGTAAGGCGAATAAATTTCATTTTTGAAATAGTACGGCACCACCACGGCGGCGAGGAGCACCCTGCCCAGCGCGTAGCCGAGGACGATCTGCATAAAGCCAAGGTTGCCGCCGTACGCCATCGCCGGCACTCCGATGAATGTCAGGGCGCTGGTCTCGGTCGCGAGAATGGAAAGCGCCACGCCCCACCACGGCAGATCGCGACCACCAAGAAAGTAGTCGCGGGTATTACGCTGGCCGCGGCCCAACCACAGTCCCAGCCCGATGACGCCAACCAGGTAGAACAATATGACGCCCCAGTCGCCCGCGCTGAGGGTCGGACTGGAAGCGGCGGGTTGCATGGGGAAGATTAACTAACAGCTGCCAGCAGCGCCCCTTCATCACCCATCGAGTGGGTGACGACCTCATCGATCCGGCCGGGCAACCGGTCGAGGTATTCCCCGAGCAATTCCGTGCATTCCCCATCCGGCAGGCGGCAGCTCTTCTGCGCGCCGTTGACAAAGCCGCTCCAAAGCTGTGTGCCAAACTGCACCAACCCCTCCCGCACTGGCACCGAGTGAATTGAGAGGAAAATGCCGAACACAACAGGGTTCCAGCCACGCGCCTCGCCGCCGATCACGCATTTTCGAAAACGCTGCACCATGCGCTGATCGTACATCGGCTTGAGCAGCCGTAGGTGCTCGCGACCGACCGACAGGCTAGCCTCGGCAAACGGCATCAGCGAGGCATTGGCCGACAACCCGGCGTCTAGCTCCAGCAACTCCCTGAACTGCCCTCGATTTGCAAACCAATAGGCCGACAGCACCGCCGGCAGTTCGATCGGCCGCAGGATGTCGCGCTCGTACCGGTCGAGGAACAGGCGAAGCCCACGCAGGTCGCTCACCGTCTCGATGTCAAACGGCTGCGGGCCTGTTTCGTCGTTGGATACCGTGCCGCGCATCAGTGGGGGTCACGCTACGACGAACTGTTCCGACGCCGCCAGAGAAAAGTTTCAGACACCTAACGCTTTGTGCTTGCCTTCGGCGTAAGAGTCCGTCTGCCCAAGCTCGAATCCCTTCGAACCATCATGGTCATTGAGATAGTATTACGCCCGCCATGCGGGCAGTCATCCAGCGGGTCAGTGAAGCTTCCGTCACCATCGGCGGCCAAGTGCAAGGCAGAATCGATCTTGGCTTCGTCGTGCTGCTTGGCATTGAGGATGCCGACACCGCCGGGGACATCGAGTGGCTCTGCGGAAAGATCACGCGGCTGCGCGTCTTCAACGACGAGAACGGCCTGATGAATTGCTCCCTCGCTGATGTCGGCGGCCATGTGCTGGTCATCAGCCAGTTCACCCTTCACGCCAGCACCAGGAAAGGCAACCGCCCCTCGTTCACTCGCGCCGCCCGGCCAGAGGTCGCCATCCCGTTGTACGAACAATTTATCGCCACGCTGGAAAGAGATCTTTACCAAACAGTACAGACCGGCGAGTTCGGTGCGGACATGAAGGTGTCGCTAATCAACGACGGCCCAGTCACCCTCACCATTGACACCAAAAACCGGGAATAAACATCTCTTCAACTAATCAATACACCGTGCGATATGAGTGATAATTTCACGATAAAATAAAAATACTTCCGCATAAGAAACAACTTTATCATCCAAGCATGCGCTTGGAACACAATCCTAGCTTCCTGTTTTACCTCGCCAGGGTAGAGTTGTTTCGTCAGGATTTTCGGCCATGGCCCAAACGCCCTATTTATCCTCACCGGTGAAGAGTACGGGAATGCCCAAGGGCATCCCTTACATAATCGGCAACGAGGCGGCGGAGCGGTTTTCCTTCTATGGCATGCGCGCGGTGTTGTTCGTCTTCTTGACCACCTACCTCATGCAACCCGGTGGCCGTCTTGATACTTACACCGATCAGGAAGCCAAGGGCTGGGTGCATTTGTTCTTGGCTTCGGCCTATTTTTTTCCGGTGATTGGCGCCCTTATTTCAGATTCCATCTGGGGCAAATACCGCACTATTATAACGCTCTCCATGGTGTATTGTGCAGGTCACGCTTGCTTAGCCTTCATGGGGGTAATGGGAAACACCAAGGGGTGGTTATTTGGTGGATTAATCCTCATTGCCATGGGGTCAGGAGGCATTAAGCCCTGCGTATCGGCTCATGTGGGCGATCAATTCGGGAAATCGAACGGGCATTTGTTGAGCAAGGTGTTTGGCTGGTTTTACTTTTCGATTAATCTGGGCGCATTTCTCAGTGGAATGCTGACCCCATTCCTGCTGGAAGCCACCGCTGGCGAAGGGATTGGTGCAAAACTTTATCCAGATGTTCAATGGCTGGTGGGTGAAAAAGGGCCAAACGAAGTACTCTTTGGACCCCATTACGCATTCGGATTGCCCGGTATATTAATGGCACTTGCAACGTGGGTGTTTTGGATGGGTCGCAACAAGTTTGTCCACATCCAAGCATGCGGAGTGAAAGAATATTTTGCTGAGACTTTTTCTGATGAAGGCAAAAAAGCGATTGGCCGAATCTGTGTGGTGTTTGCATTCATAATCGTGTTCTGGTCGCTGTTCGATCAGATTGGAACCACATGGCTAATTCAGGCCAAAAGTCTGGATCGAATGATACCCGAAGGCGTGCCTTTGATCGGCGGACAGGAATTACTGCCAGCGCAAATCTCTGCAGTGTTCAACCCGCTGTTTATTCTGCTATTGATTCCGGTTTTTAACTACGGTGTTTATCCGCTGATTGATCGGGTATTTCCATTATCCTCGCTGCGTAAAATTGGTATCGGCCTCTTCACCATGAGTGCGGCCTTTAGCATGGTGGCCGTGGTACAGATGTCTGTGGACGCCGGCAACGCTCCCCACATGGGTTGGCAAATCCTCGCCTGCGCACTTCTCACCTCTGCAGAGGTGATGGTGTCGATCACGGGCCTTGAATTCGCCTACACTCAGGCGCCACGCCAGATGAAGTCATTCATTTTATCACTGTTCCTGCTCACGGTATCGTTGGGCAACTTCCTCACCTCAGGTGTAACATGGGCCCTAACCAGCGAAACAGGTCTCTCCAAGCTAAGCATGACACAGGAACTGTGGTTTTGGGCGGGATTGATCTTTGTTGCCGCAGCGATCTATGTGCCAGTCGCTAAGTGGTATCAGCCCAAAGATTATCTTCAGGAAGAATCGGAAAACGGGGAAACTGACCTGGGCTGAAGATATTGAAGTCGAAAAAATACCATTACTGCTATCGTTTTGATTTAGTGCCACATTCACGCGCTGAGAATAAAGACAACTAAAACACCTACCACAGATCATTGCGTGTGAAGTAAATCAGTCACTGAAATCTAACATTCAAACTGATCCAAAAAAAATGGCCCGACCAACCGTTGCCGTTCAAGGGCTGGTTGCAAATACAATTGGCCAAGTGGGGGCTTTTCACGCTGAGTTTATGGACGTAGTCTTCTGCCCGTTCGTTTCACATGAAAGCTTTTACGACTTCGATAGTGGCGCTGGCTTTGTTTGCCGGTGCGTCTGCTCAAGACAAGGAACAGCCGCTTTGGCCAAATGGCACCCCGGGAGCCAAGGGCGACTCACCGCGGGACATCCCAACACTGACGCCGTTCCTCGCTCCGAGCGGTAACAACTCCGGTTCAGCCATTGTCATCTGCCCTGGCGGCGGCTACGGCGGACTGGCTTCACATGAGGGGGCGACCTACGCGCAGTTCCTTCAACAGCACGGCATTAATGGGTTCGTTCTCAAGTACAGGCTCGGCTCGGCCGGCTATCGGCACCCGATCATGCTCGGTGATGCAGCCCGCGCCCTGCGAACCGTGCGCGCCAACGCGAAGCAGTGGAAGATCGACCCAGACAAAATAGGGATCATGGGTTCCTCCGCCGGAGGTCACCTGGCCTCGACGCTGCTGACACACTTCGACGCCGGCAACCCGCAGGCCAGCGACCCGATCGATCGCATCAGTTCCCGGCCAAGCCTGGGCGTTCTCTGCTACCCGGTGATCACACTGGGTGAATTCACTCATCGCGGTTCGAAACGCAATCTGCTCGGCGACAAGCCATCAGCCGAACTGGTTGAGTTGCTCTCCAATGAAAAACAGGTGACTGGAAACACGCCGCCGACCTTTCTGTGGCACACGGTCCAGGACAACGCTGTACCAGTGGAGAACAGCCTGCAGTTTGCGACCGCGCTGCGCAAAGCCGGCGTGCCGTTCGCGCTGCACGTTTATCAAAAGGGCCGCCACGGCATTGGCCTGGCCGACAAGGCGCCGTTCAAAAATATCCATCCCTGGGGCAAGGATCTGGTTTTCTGGCTGAAGGCGCAGGAATTTATCGTCGAATAATCGGCGCTTGGCCAAGTGCTTGGCCTTACTGTACTCTGCTCCGCCCTTAAAATGGAATTAAGCAACGAGGAAATCCGCCGCTACTCCCGCCACCTCATCTTGCCGGAGGTCGGCATGGCCGGCCAAAAGAAGATCAAAAGCGCCAGCGTGCTGTGCATCGGTACCGGCGGACTGGGTTCGCCGATCAGCATGTACCTCGCCGCCGCTGGCATCGGCCGGATCGGCCTGGTCGACTTTGACGTGGTGGACTTCTCAAACCTGCAACGGCAGATCGCCCACGGCACGGAGGATGTCGACCGCTCAAAGGTCGAGTCCGCCACGGAGACGGTAAAAAGCATCAACCCGAACGTAATCGTGGACAAGCACGAGGTGGCGTTCACAAGCGAGAACGCGATGGACCTCGTCGCCGACTACGACATCGTGGTGGACGGCACCGACAACTTCCCGACGCGTTACCTCACTAACGACGCCTGCGTGCTGCAGGGCAAGCCGAACGTGTACGGCTCGATCTTCCGATTCGACGGCCAGGCGAGCGTGTTTGCGCCGAGCCTCGGCGGCCCGTGCTATCGATGCCTCTACCCCGAGCCGCCGCCGCCGGGGATGGTTCCAAGCTGTGCCGAGGGCGGTGTGCTGGGCGTACTGCCCGGTATCGTCGGATGCATCCAGGCCACGGAGATCATCAAGCTCGCTTTAGGTGAAGGCTCCCCGCTGGTAGGCCGCCTGCTGATTTTTAACGCGCTGGAGATGGAGTTCCGCGAGGTCAAGCTGCGCCGCGACCCGAAATGCCCGATTTGCGGGGACGACCCGAGCATCAAGGAGCTGATCGACTACAACCAATTCTGCGGCATTCCGGATCAACCGGACGAGCCGGTGGACAACCCGGACGAGGTTGATGTGCAGGAAATGAAGCGTGCGCTAGACAACACTGACCTTGGCATTGTCGTAGTCGATGTGCGCGAGCAGGACGAGTTCGAGATCGCGAAGGTCGAGGGCACGACACTCGTGCCGCTCAGCCAGATTGAGCAGCGCTTCACCGAGCTAGATCCAAACCAGACAATCTATCTGCACTGCAAGGCTGGGGTGCGCTCTCTTAAGGCGCTTGGCTTCCTGCGCGAGCATGGTTTCAAGTACCTCAAAAGCGTCAAAGGCGGCATCACCGCCTGGTCCGAGGAGATCGATCCGAATATCCCGACATACTGACGCTCACGCCTTGCCCAATTCGTCCTTGCGGATAATAAACGGCTCGAATAGAGCTCGGTGGCTCGGCGGAATGAGCGCCTTGAATACCGCCTCGGGTGCGTCGTAATCACGTTCCAATACCTGCCCCACCTCGTGCAGTTGGGCGATCAGTTCCGGCTGCGAGTGCGGGATGCTAAACTCCAGCATTTCTCGCACCGGCCGCAGCTGTTTGCCCAGTTCCGACATGAACGCGTCAAAACCCTCGCCGGTCCTGGCCGACACGACGATGGAGTTCGGGTATTGATCGGTGAAGCGCTTGGCCAAGCCGGGCGCAGTCACACGGTCGATCTTGTTGAAGACCATCAGCATCGGCTTGTCGGCCACGTCTAGTTCATCGAGCACGACGTTTACCGCATCGATTTGTTCCTGCGCCTGGGGCAGGCTGATGTCCACGACGTGCAGCAACAAATCCGCTTCGATGACTTCCTCGAGTGTCGCCTTGAACGCATCGACCAGATCGTGCGGTAGTTTGCGGATGAACCCCACCGTGTCGGAAAGCAGCACATTCTGGTTTGTCGGCAGGCGCAGCCGTCGCGTCATTGGGTCGAGGGTCGCGAACAGTTTATCCTCTGTGAGCGTCGAGGCGCCGGTGATGGCATTGAAGAGCGTGGACTTGCCAGCGTTGGTGTAACCGACCAGCGAACCAAGCGGCCACTGGTTGCGCTTGCGACCGGTTCGCTGGACGCTGCGATGGCGCATGACCAGCTCAAGGTCGCGCTGAATCTTGTCGATACGCTCGCGTACTTTGCGGCGATCGACCTCAAGCTGGCTTTCCCCCTCGCCACCGCGCATGCCGATACCGCCCTTTTGCCGGGACAAATGAGTCCAGAACCGCGTCAGCCTCGGCAGCAGATGGTTCAACTGCGCCAGCTCCACCTGTAGCTTGCCCTCGCGAGTCCGGGCACGCTGGGAAAAGATATCGAGAATCAGCGCGGTGCGGTCGAGAATCTTGCACTCAAAAACCTTCTCAAGATTTCGACCCTGCGCTGGGCTGAGCTCCTCGTCGAACACCACCGTGTCCACCCCAGCCTCCCTACATTCCTCGGCAAAGCCGCGCGCCTTGCCAGGACCGATGAACGTCGCGGCGTTGACCTTGTCGAGCCGCTGCGTGCCGCGCCCGGCAACCTCTCCCCCCGCTGTGCCGACAAGTTCCTCCAGCTCGTCGAGCGACGCGTCGATGCACCAGGCATCCTCGCCCTTGAGTTGCACGCCGACGATGAAGACCCGCTCGGTCTCCCGGTTGATGATATCAATCAGTCCCTTCAAAACACTATTTGGCCGTCAGCTGGATTACGCGAATGACATCGCCTGACCTGAGCTTCGCTCCGCCCAGCTTGACCAACTGCTGCCAGCCTATCTTGAGTACCTGGGACGGCCTGATGATTTCAAAAAACTTGAGGCGCGGATCCAGCTTCGACGTTGTCAACGCCGCATTCAAGCTCATGCCATCAACAAACGGAATGGAGGAAACCAAGCCCGTGGTGGCATCCACAAACGTCACCGCGCCGGCCTTGGTTAAATCGAGCAGCGCCTGGCCGGAAGCTTTCCCCACTGATGCAGCCGCTTGGCCGCCGGCCTTGATCGTGGCAACGGCAACCTTACCGGTGGCTTTGCCTGCAATTTTTATCGTGCCGGTGGCAATCGAGGTCACGCCACTCACCGTTTTCCTGGCGATCGTGCCGCAACCCGCAGCCAGCACTACACACGCCGAAAGAACGGCGGCGAACAACAGGCGACCTCCTTGGCCGGGCGGCGTTCGTAATATCACTCGGCGTAACGTAGCATGAACGGCTAACGCATCAAAAGCGGTTTCACTTGGCCGGGATCGCCTGAAGGACAGCCAACAAATCCAGAACATCCTCGCGACTGAAACTGTTGAGCAAACCAACCGGCATGGGTGAGAAGCCCGAGTCCTTCCGGGTGGCGATGGCGCTCAACATAATTTCGCGGGTGTGCGAGGGCTGATATGGGTTGGGAGCGACCAAGAGTGACTTGTCCTTCTCCCCCACCAAGCGGCCCTCGATTAAATCGCCCTGCTTGGTCGAGATCGCCACGTTGCGATACTTGTCGTCGATCACACTCGACGGCTCAAGGATCGATTCCAGCATCGCCCTGGCATCGAACCGAGCCCCGATCGCCGTCAAGTCCGGCCCGACAAATAACCCCTCACCACCAAAACGGTGGCACGCGAGACAGGCCGCCGTCTTGAGCACCCGCCGACCGTTGACCAGATTCCGCTTGGCTAGTCCATCCCCGAGATCAGCGAAATCCGCCATCCTCCAGTGGTGCACCACCGTTGGCTTGGCTAAGCGCTCCGGCCCGGGTGCGACCGGTTTCGCCTCCCTCTCAAACAGCACCGCAAACGCCTCCCTCTCACCCGGCGGCACCGTGGCCAGTGCTTCGGCCACAATGTGCTTGAGGGAGAGTTTAAACTGTTGAACACCACCGGCATCGGTCATCTTTTTCAACCAGGCGAAGTAGGCTCGACGATGGGCCTGGGTCCATCCATCGACGATGTGCCGCATGTGGAACAGGTAAAACATGCGCTCCTCTGGCGACTTGGCATCGACAACATAGTTCAACAGTCCAGGGATAATGCCGGGTGCCTCCAGATAAATCAGCAGCCGCGAAACCTCCATACGAAGCTCCGGTGATTCCTCCGAAGCAGCGACGATTTTTTTTATGATCGCTTCCCTCTCACCTGGCTGGCCGTCGCCCATTCGAGTGAAGCCAAGCTGATACGAGCGCAACGCGACCAACTGCCACTGCTCCGGTAGGCCATCCCACGGCAAATCGTTGAGCCGCACGAAAAGTTGCGACTGCACCTTGGCATCCCCCACACGTGCCAAGGCCATGAGCGCGACGAGCGCCTTCTTCGTGTCTGACTCAGTAAGTGCAGGAAGTTGCCACTGCACGAGCAATTGGTTTTCGAGCGCCACTCGGGCGGCGTGACGAATCCACGGATCATCGCTGCCGATGTGTTCCCAAGCTAGACCAACGCCCTCGATTGATTGCTGGTTGTGGAATTGCTCGAGTCGCCGCCGCAACTCACGCGCCCGCTTGTCCTCGCCGACTGCCGCTTGGCCAAGCGAGAGCGGTGACTCGCCACCAACGTAACGCACTCGGTACAGCCCGGATTGGGTGCGGCGGCCGCCAGTCACGAAATACATTGCGCCATCCGGCCCGAAGTCCACCCCTGTGACGTTGAGCGGCCGGCCAGTGACGAACTCCTCCGCTTGGCCACGGAAGCTCGCCCCCTCCGGCTTGAGGTGAACCGCAATTATTTTGCCGTAAGCCCAGTCGAGGATGAACAGCGCCTGGCGGTACGGCCCGGGATAGCTGCTACCGGTGCCGAACGCGATAGCCGTCGGCGAGCCAAGGCCGATGTCGGCGTTGCTTGGCAGGCTGTCGGGAAAGTAAGCCGGCCATTTGTCCGTGCCCTGCCGCCAACCGTAGTCGCCGCCGGAGACAACGTGATCGACGCGCGTCGGCCGATACCACGGCGAGCCCTCGTCCCACTCCATGTCAGCGTCGAAAACGAACAACTCGCCGTCCGCATTGAAGTCGATGCCGTACGGGTTGCGGAAGCCACCGGCGATCATGTCCCAGCGTTTGCCGTCCCGGTCCGTGCGAATGACATGTCCCGCCGGCGGTCGGACGCCTTGGTTGAACAGGACACGGTTCCATTCGCACGGCAACAACTGGTCGCGCCTGTAGTTGCGATAGGTGGATGCCGGTGACGGCTTAAAACCCTTCGGCAACAACACATCGTTGCCATGCGTGAGGTAGATGAAACCGTCCGGGCCAAGTACGATGGAGTTGCGGCCGTGCCCGACTCCACCGCCGGTTTTGCGCAACAGCTTCACCTCGTCGAACTGGTCGTCGCCAGTTGTGTCGCGAAGCCGGTAAAGGCCCTTCGAGTTGTTGGCGTTGGCGTACAGGCTGCCGTACGCCCAGAGTAGCCCACGGCATTCGTTCAACTCGCCGTTGACGATCTCGACACGGGTGCGGCCTAACCGCCGCTTGGGCAGCGTCAACCGCAGAATGCCCGACCCTTCGCGGCCGATCAACAGGCGGCCTTGGCCGTCAAACTCCAGACTCACCCACGATCCCTCCGCCTTCGTCGCCGTGCGGAGCAGATCCACCTCAAATCCGGGGATTGCTGTGACATGCCTCGCGGCGGTCGCCCGGCGGGTCCCGGCCGCCTCCTTCCACTGGTTGTAGTCTACACCGCCTGGCCGTGAACGACACCCGGAAGCCAACACCAGCCACAGAGCGGGAATAATGACAACGAGCGACCTCACTTCACTTTCATTCCCGAGGCACGAAGCACCGTTTCCTGCACGGCCAAATCGTGCTCGTACGACCAGGCCAACCTTGCCTCGCCGCGAATAACCCTCGCCAAGTCAGCAAACTCGCCATCGTAGCGGCCACTGCTTCGGGGCAACTTCACCTCATGCGTCCCTTTGCCAAACCCGCCATGCGCTTCAGTCAAGCTGAGCGTGAGCTTGCCCGGCTCAATCGGGCGAATCTCGATTGCTCCTCTGTCGCCTGCGATCTGAAATCTGCGCCGGGGAAATCCATGCGGATCGCGATGGTTGCAACGAATCGTCGCTGTGGCATTTTCGTACTCAAGCACTGCCAGCTGATTGTCCGCCATACCGTCGCCCTGCGTGCGACGCGCAAACGCATGCACCTTGGCCGGCTTGCCCATCACATGCACGATCGAGTCCACCATGTGACAGGCCAACTCGAACATCCCCCCACCGGGGTATCGGGCCAACTCGCGGCGCAGCGACGCCGATGCCATTTTGCCCATCATCCCATCGACTTCCATGATTTCCCCAAGCCAACCATCGCGCACTGCCCGGTACATGAATTGAAACGCTGGATTGTAGCGCAGCATGTAGCCCATCTGGACCGTGACTCCCTTGCGCTTAGCCAAGCGGATCAACTCGCGAAAGTCGCCCAGCGTGATGCCGCCCGGCTTGTCGTGGTGTATATGCAGGCCGGCACCGACCGCGCGTTTGGCTGCCGCGACCAAGAGCGGCACCTCGGTCTCGATGGCCACCGCCTGCAAGCCGGGTGTTGCCAGCAGCTCCTCCTCCGATATTTGCTTCACGCCACGATAGGCACCGCTACCCGGAATCGGTGACTTGGCTTCCTCTCGCGGCTGCGCCACTCCGACCAACTCAAAGTCACCGGAGAGCTTGCGGATCGCCGCCAGTTTCCCAGAGGCATGGGCGTGGCCACTGCCGAGTTGGCCAATCTTGATCCTTGCCTTGGCCCCATTGGCAATAAACGGCATTGCCAACGCCGCCCCTGCGGAGGCCCGAATGAATTGTCTACGCTTCACGCACCGATTGGATGGGAATTCCATGGTGCTGAAAACAAAAAAGTGCTCCCTGCAACAAACTCAAACTTGAAAATTCCCGCTTCAGGCACCATGAACCCCTACCGCTTTTGGCTTGGCCAGGCGCACGATTCATGTCCCACGGGCACAGACATCTCACGGAGAACGACCCTACGTTCACCGCAAAAAAACGCTCCACCACGGAGATCATTCGGCGCGTGAGTGTCTATCTTTGGCCCTACAAGTGGCTGGCGTTGGCCACGGTCGGCTGTGCCGTCCTGTCGCTGCTCTGCGCCTTCGCCTTCCCGAGGCTCACGCAATACATCATCGACGTCGTTATCGGCGACGGGCAAACGGATAAGTTGACGCCTGTGATTCTGCTGCTTTTGGTCGCTTTTTTTCTGCGCGATTTTTTTAACAGTGTCCGCATCCAAGTGAACAATCATTTCGAGCAAAACGTGGTGTTCGACATGCGGCGCGACGTGTATGGCCGACTGCAGCGACTTCCGGTGAGCTACTATGACAAGCGCGCCTCGGGCGACCTGATGACACGGGTGATTGAAGACGTCAATGCCGTCGAACGACTGCTCATCGACGGCACCGAGCAAGGCACCGTCGCCATTGTCAGCATCTTCGGCGTGTTGGCAATTTTATTTGCCACCAACCCGCTGCTTGCTGGCGTGGCGATGATCCCGATCCCGCTGCTCGCCATCGGAGCGATGTGTTACACGCTCACCGCACACAGGCGCTACCGTAAACAACGCCAGGCCTCGAGCGCCATGAATGCACTGCTCATGGACAACCTGCAGGGTGTTCGTGAGATCAAGGCGTTCGGCCGTGAACGGCACGAGGACGAGCGCTTCACCGACCGCGCCGAGGCAATGCGCCAAGGCACGCTCACCATCATGCGCGCCTGGGCATTCTACAACCCGGCGATGAGTTTTATCGCGGCGAGCGGCATCGGCCTAGTACTGTGGATCGGCGGCAACCAGGTGATGAACACCCAAATGTCCGTCGGCGAGCTGGTTGCTTTCCTGTTTTATCTCGCGCTGTTTTATGAGCCGATCGGCAAACTGCACGGGCTCAACCAAATGCTCCAAGCCGCCCGAGCCGGCGGCGAGCGGGTGTTCGACATCCTCGACGCCACTGAGGAGCGAAAGGACATCGCCGAGTCGAACCCACTGCCCGAGCCGGTGCGCGGCGAAATCGAGTTCCGCGAAGTGCACTTTGAGTACACCGAGGACAAA
>Ga0315329_10000494_pt1 | contig 15380 bp, 13 predicted proteins | sample M150032315metaG_FD_203459 | JGI IMG/M metagenome (GOLD analysis project Ga0315329, IMG submission 203459) | Ammonia-oxidizing marine archaeal communities from Monterey Bay, California, United States - M1 500m 32315 | ecosystem: Environmental > Aquatic > Marine > Coastal | place: USA: California...
ACCCCTCCCAATACCGAAGCTCCATGCGCCTCGTGGGAATATGTATGGTACTCCTTACCAATCAATGCTTCATCACCTCGTTCACAGTGAGACAAGATTGCTGCAAGGTTGCTTTGGGTTCCAGATGGGAAAAATAGTGCGCATTCTTTAGAAAACATTTCCGCGGCCATAGATTGTAACTCTATAACACTAGGGTCTTCATTATAAACATCATCTCCTAGTTGGGATCTACAAGCAAACTCAAGCATATTTTTGCTTGGCAAGGTTACAGTGTCACTTCTTAGGTCAGTAAAATCAACATTAATTTTATCTGAGATATTTAATGTACTTGAATGATAGCTGAGCATATTTACACTTATTTATTGATAATAATTAGCTAAATTATAGTATCGAAGTGCATAAATCAATAGTGTTATTTAATTTCTAAATTATTTAAGGTTTAAATTTAGATGTCATAGGGTAACGCCTCTCCTTACCAAAAGCGTTCTTACTTACCTTTGGCCCGGGTGCAGACTGCCTGCGCTTATATTCATTATTTAGGACGAGAATACTAATTCTATTAACAATATCAGCCTCAAAACCTAACTCAATTATTTGTGCAACAGATAGCTTGCGCTCTACAAACATATCCAAAATTTCATCAAGCTGGTCATAGGGTGGTAACGAGTCCGAGTCAACTTGATTAGGAGCTAGTTCAGCAGAGGGCTCTCTGTCAATTACACGCTGAGGGATAACGCCGGAAACAGAATTACGATATTTGGCTAATCTATACACCAAAGTTTTAGAAATATCTTTAAGGGGGGCAAAACCACCCGACATATCTCCGTACAGTGTTGCATAACCTACAGCCATTTCAGATTTGTTTCCTGTAGTTAATAAGATCTTGCCTGACTTATTAGAAATTGCCATTAATAGAGTGCCACGGATACGAGCCTGTAAATTTTCTTCAGTTGTATCACTTTCCGTACCAGAAAAAATTTCACTCAGCTGAGAGTTGAAACTATCTACCATTGGATGTATATCTATGTTCTTATAGTCAACTCTCATCAAATTGGCTTGTGATTGGGCATCCTCAATACTGATACTGGATGTGTATTCATATGGCATCATTATGGCTTGTACATTATTATTTCCCAATGCATCAACAGCAATAGCCAAAGTCAATGATGAGTCAATACCGCCAGATAGGCCGATAACTGCACCATTAAAGACCCCATTCTTTTCAACGTAGTCCTTGGTTGATACGACTAGAGCTTGATAAATAGTTTGCTCTACTGACTGCTCAATATCATGATACGATTTTTCGCTAGACAAATCAAAAATAACCTCATTAAAAAAAGGCAACTGATGAGTTATGTTTCCTAACTTATTCATAAAGAAAGACCCTCCATCAAATACAAGCTCGTCTTGACCGCCAACACAGTTAACATATATAAAATCAATATTATTTTCAATAACTCTCTGTTTAATAGCTTCAATTCGTTGCTGATGCTTACCTATCTGAAATGGCGAGGCATTAATGCTTATTACAATGCTGGCACCCTGATTAACACTTAAATTTACAGGGTCATAAGACCAGGCATCTTCACAAACAACAACTCCGATTCTTTTTTGTTGGCACTCAAATACGAAACCATCTTTACCAGGTGAGAAATATCTCTTTTCATCGAATACACCATAGTTGGGCAATATGTGCTTGTGATAAGACCGAATTCTACCATTCTGTATAAGACAAGCGCTGTTAAATAAATTATTACCATTACGGATTGGAGCCCCAATAATAACAGACAAAGATTCAGGAATTGTTTTACGAATATGTTCAATAGCATCTTCGATTTGGTCTATGAATCCGTCTCGTAAAAGCAAATCTTCAGGAGGGTAACCAATAAGTGAAAGTTCTGGGAAAACTAATAAATGAGTTCCGGAGTCATGCGCCTTTAATGCTAAATCGATAATAACTTGTGAGTTATTTGTAATATCGCCAACAATAGGGTTAATTTGTGCGATTTCAATTTTGATAGGTTCAGTTCCATCTGAAAGCTTTTCAAGTTGTTCTTGCCAAAATATGGACTTCAGTGTATTGTTGCTTAGCTTTGCTTGCTCAAGCTTAGTATTTGCAACAACTTCAGCAGGATTTAATCCTAGAATATCAGCGAACAGCCAAGCATGCATCTCTGATAGTGCAGATTTACCAGAACTATATTTACTTAAGTTTGATTGATTTATGTTGTACTCTTGAGAAATTTTATAGTCAGAATACCCTGTCTTAGTGCGTACTTTAGCTAGATACTCTTTGGTTTTAGTGGCCATATTTGTGTCCTAATTTTAGTAGTATTTATTACCTATTATAGTTATTATTTACCTTTAATGTTATTTAATAACTATAGTTAAAAAATACCAGTAAGGTAAATTAAACATAATAACTATATAACATATTGAATTTAAAGGAAAAATTAATAAATAGTTTATTTTTACATATAGTTATTGATTTATCAAAAAAAGTAAGGTATATTTGCATTGAAATAGCAATTAATCGGAGTGATATTATGGATACAATGCATAAACATCTATTGGCTGATTCTGAGTTGAGCTTGAACACAATAAAAATTCAGCACAAAGCCTATCTGGGCGATGCTGACGCGCAATACTCGTTAGCAAATATTTTTCAAAAAGGTTTCGGAGTTGCTAAGAACCCAAACCATGCCTTCTACTGGTATAAAAAAAGTGCCAACCAGGGCAATATTGCTGCTCAATTTAATGTTTGGTACGCTTATCTGACTGGAGATGGTGTTGAAGAGAATTTGGAAAAATCTGACTCATGGTATAGAACTGCTTCACTTAACAATGTCAGCACCTGTGGGGGGGAATCTGTAGTTGATAAACTATTGAGAACCCTATAATTTTTTTTTGAGTGGTGACGCCTTGAAGAATTTACTCCTTGAGTTCTTCAATTGCGGTGTCATTTAACGCTATTATGTTCGGTAGGTGTCTGCCATATTCGTTATAGTCAAGGCCATAACCGACAACGATCTCATTAGGTATGGTGAATAATTGATAGTCTATGTCCACATGGACCTCCCTTCTTGAAGGTTTAGTGAGTAGGGCGACTATTTCAACACTCTTTGCTCCCTTGTATTTTAAGTAGTCTTTAACAGCTGCTAGGGTTCTTCCGGTATCAATGATATCTTCAAATACTAAAATATTTTGGTCTGTGATTGCTTTTTTTAGGTCAAGAACTATCTGTGGTTTGCCGTTAGTTTTTCCATTCGAGTAAGACTTTACGACAATAAATTCAATTTCCACATCAATATCTAAAAGCCTTATGATGTCTGCCATAAATACAAATGCACCTTTTAATAGGCCTATCGCTATAATTTTTTGCCCTTGATATTTTTCATTCAGTTGTAATGCCAATCTTTCCAGTCCGTCATTAATTTGGTCTGAAGACACTATTTCACTTTTTTGGTATTTGTTCACTGTTTTACATGCATAGTTTCTATGATTATAGCTTATGTATCTCCATTAGTTTTTTAATAAATACTTACATGTCAGCTATATATTGGATTAAACTTTGCCCTTTGTAACTCATTAAGTTAAGTTACATTTGGTTCAGTTGGGTTCTGAAAGGGCATGACTGTTTATATTGTTTGTTTACTAAAGGAGAAATTATGAACAAATTACTAAAAATTTCTGCAGCTTCATTATTGGCAGTTAGTGCTTATAGTGTCCAAGCAGATACATTAAGTGACGTGCAAGACAAAGGCAGTGTCAGTTGTGGTGTGTCAAAAGGTCTGGCGGGTTTTTCGGCTGCTAACTCTGCTGGCGTGTGGACTGGTGTTGACGTTGATGTATGTCGTGCTGTTGCAGCCGCTACATTGGGCGATGCAACTAAAGTTAAATTCGTACCATTAACAGCTAAGGAGCGCTTCACTGCGTTGCAGTCTGGTGAGATTGACATGTTAAGTAGAAATACTACTTGGACTATCACTCGTGACGCTTCACTAGGACTTAACTTTGCTGGTGTTAACTATTACGACGGTCAAGGCTTTATGGTTAAGTCTTCACTTGGTATTGATAGCGCTATGGATCTTGGTGGTGCAGCTGTTTGTATCCAGGCTGGAACAACGACTGAGTTGAATCTAGCTGATTGGGGTAAAGCAAATGGTATTGATTACACTTCAGTAGTTTCTGATACTAATGCTCAAACATTGTCAAACTACGATGCTGGACGTTGTGATGTACTTACAACTGATGCTTCTGGTTTATATTCAATGAGAGCTGCATCTAAGGACCCTTCAGAGCACGTTGTATTGCCTGAAATTATTTCTAAAGAGCCTTTAGGCCCTGTTGTACGTCAAGGCGATGATAAGTGGTTTAACATCGTAAGATGGTCACTAAATGCAATGATTACAGCTGAAGAAGTAGGTGTTACTAGTGCTACTGTTGATGTTGTTACTAACAACCCTGAGCGTGAGCGCTTAATGGGTCGTTCTGGAAACACTCATCAATATGTTGGTTTAGATTCAGACTGGACTTACAATATTGTTAGTCAAGTAGGTAACTATTCTGAAAGCTTCGAGCGTAATATTGGTCTTAACACACCGATTGGTATTGCTCGTGGTGTGAATGCTTTATGGACTCAAGGCGGTATTTTATACTCACCTCCATTTAGATAAACACTTCTAATGTAAGACTTAAACCAGCCTATTCTATATAGGCTGGTTTTTTATATATGAAAATATGAAACAAATCAAATCAATATTCTCATTACTGAATAATAACGAGTTAAGAGGTTATTTATTTCAAGCTATAGCGTTACTTGCAATAGTTCTGCTGTCTTATATAGCTATCGATAATTTGTTTATTAATATTGAGGCTCGTAGTATCCATACAGGATTTTCATTTCTGGATAATAGGGCAGGGTTCGATATTAATGAATCTATTATATATTACACCCCCGAATCATCCAACCTGAGGGTTTTTTATGTTGGACTCCTTAATACCATTGTTGTAGCAATAGTTGGTATATTTTTTGCCACAATAATAGGTCTTCTTATTGGTATCGCTAGACTTTCCAATAACTACTTAATTTCTAAACTTGCGGGAGGTTATATTGAATTATTCCGCAACATACCAATACTTTTACAAATATTGTTTTGGTACAATCTGTCTCTCATTATATTTCCACACCCTAGAAAGAGTTTCGAATTCTTTGATGCTATTTTTATAAATAGAAGGGGCTTCTACGTCCCTAAGCCTATTGCCGAAGATGGGTTTTTGTTTGTCGTTGTTGCGCTAATAATAGCTATCATTGGAGTGATAGCAATGAAAAAACACTTCAAGAAAAAGCATGAAAAGACTGGTATTTATACATCAACATTTTTATACTCAACATTATTAATTATTGGATTGCCTGCCTTGGTATATTTCATAATGGGTGCACCGCTTCATTTAGATTACCCTGCATTAAAAGGTTTTAACTTTAAAGGCGGCATGGTCTTTTCACCAGAATTCACCGCACTAGCATTTGCCCTTAGCGTTTATACAGCTACTTATATTGCCGAAGCTATTAGATCTGGCATAGAGGCCGTTGATAAGGGCCAAAAGGAGGCAGCAGCAGCAATTGGTTTAACTCAAGTTCAGTCACTAAAGTTGGTAGTACTACCACAGGCATTAAGGGTAGCAATTCCACCCACTATCAACCAGTATTTGAATTTAACCAAGAATTCATCTCTTGCGACTGCTATTGGGTATCCAGAACTTATGTCTGCATTTGGCGGCACAGTGCTTAATCAGGTAGGTCAAGCAGTAGAAATACTTGGAATGACAATGCTAGTGTACTTAGTTATATCATTGATAATATCTTTGGTGCTCAATTTAGTCAACAAAAAGATGAGTATAAAGGGTAAATAATATGGCTACATACGAACAAAACTCCCCAAAAAAGCCACCAATTACTCAAATTGGTGTTGTGCGTTGGCTTAGACATAATTTGTTCTCGTCTTGGATAAATACAGCTTTAACCTTGTTAGCTGTTTATATGTTATATATCGTGTTACCACCACTTTTAGATTGGATGATCATAAGTGCAAATTTCAATTTCGGTACAGTTGATATATTAGGTTATAAAATAGAATTCTCTGAAGTCATGGCTACAAATGATAATTGCGGACGCGCAGCAGCTTGTTGGCCATATATATATGAAAAAATTTACATGTTTACATATGGCTTCTATCCTAGGGAAGAGTCCTGGCGCCCTGATATTGTTTTTTGGCTTACTTTTGGGTTGTTTGTTGCTATTAAGCTGGTTAGTAATTACAAACATAAAAACCTAGTTATTCTTGTGCTTTTAGTTCTGTATCCAATCGCATCGTTTGTTCTTATAAGTGGCGGTAGTTTTGGCCTTGTTCTTGTTGAAACTCACCAATGGGGCGGCTTGATGCTAACCTTAGTTATAGCATCTGTTGGTATAGCGGTTTCGTTCCCGATAGGGGTATTGTTAGCACTAGGACGCCAATCAGAACTCAAGGCTATAAATTTTATATCGACTATATTCATTGAATTTATTCGAGCAGTGCCTCTAATTACAATTCTATTTATGGCCTCCTTCGTTTTGCCTCTATTTTTCACAGAGAGTATGGACTTCGATAAACTACTCAGAGCTCTAATTGGCATTGCACTCTTCCAGGCAGCATATTTTGCTGAAGTTATTCGAGGTGGCTTACAGGCTATACCTAAAGGCCAATATGAAGCGGCTGACGCATTAGGGCTAAACTATTTTAAAAAAAATGCACTAATAATACTACCCCAAGCGTTAAAAATTTCAATACCAAATATAGTCGGCTCATCCATTTCTTTGTTTAAGGACACTACATTGGTATTAATTATTGGTCTTATGGATATGCTCGCTATGGTGAATATGACGAGTAATGACCCATACTGGCTGGGTAGAGAAACAGAGGGATTTGTTTTTGTTACGATGGTCATGTGGGTAATATTGTATACCATGTCTAGTTACTCCAAAAAACTTGAAAAACGCTTTAATACAGAGCACACTAATTAAAATAGGTCTTAATTATGAATTCAAAAAACAATAATATAAACAGCATCATTGAAATAAACAACCTAAACAAGTGGTACGGTGACTTTCAAGCGTTAAACAACATAAACTTGAGTGTAAAAGAGGGGGAGATTATTGTAGTTTGCGGCCCTTCAGGTAGTGGAAAATCTACACTCATTAGATGTGTAAATTTTCTAGAAAAATTTCAAGAAGGTGAAATATTGGTAGATGGAACGCAGTTGACAGACGATGCTAATAAAATTAGAGAAGTAAGATCTGAAGTTTCAATGGTGTTTCAGCACTTCAATCTGTTTCCACATCTGAGTATTTTAGATAATTTAACGTTAGCACCTATTTGGGTTCACAACGAAACCAAAGCACAATCAAGAGAAAAAGCATTAAAACTGCTAGATAGAGTAGGGATTAGGGACCAAGCAGAAAAGTATCCAAATCAGTTAAGTGGAGGACAGCAACAGAGAGTTGCTATTGCCCGTGCCCTGTGTACAAATCCAAAAATCATGCTGTTCGATGAGCCAACATCAGCTCTAGATCCAGAGATGATATCTGAAGTTCTGGATGTTATGGTTGAGCTTGCAAAGGAAGGAATGACAATGATTTGCGTAACACATGAGATGGGATTTGCTAGAAAGGTTGCAGATCGTATCATATTCATGGACTATGGCCAAATAATTGAAGAAAATAGTCCGGAAGCGTTCTTCAACAACCCTGAATCTGACAGATTACGTCTATTTTTAGATCAAATACTGACAAAATAGTAAAAATATAACTTGAAAAGTAGTTCTTAGGGCTCTTTGTAGGGTTAATTTTTGTCATCGGTTAAATAATTTGTTAAACTTAGACCAACTATTATTGTTAGATATACCTCTATGGCATTTTTTAAAAAAAGAAAAATAATCGATAATACTGCAGATGAGCAGAACTGGAATAAAGATATTAAGCGCAATAGGGCTATAGGAAGTGATGCTATTCAACAAGGGTTTGACTTTAGCGAAAACACTTATTTAAATAGGGATAAAGCTATATCGGGGACTAAGAAGGGACTAAGTTTATATATAGAAAATATTAACGAAGACCAGATCAAAATATTACAAAATTGCAAAGAAGAAAATACCGCTGAAGAGTTGATTAAGATTTTAAATAGAACTAACAAGTCTAAGTTTAAAAATGATATTTTAAATCCTTTACTGGGTTTTGGGTTTTTGGAGAGATCAATTCCGGAAAAACCAAAAAGTCCAAATCAAAAATATAGACTCACTGGACTTTTTGTAAAGAATCGACCTATTATTTAAAAATAATTAATACAAACTCCCAAATATACGATTTAAGAGGCTTTTAATTTACTGTGAGGGGTTGGGCCTACCTTAGATATCAATTAATTACATTTAATTGCATTTATTTATTAGTTGTAACTTATTGAATTGTATGATTTTTTTCTTATTTTTATATATTTTATAATCTTTTTATCGTTTTTGCTTATACTATTCTTAATTTATTACCTTTATTTATTATGAAAAAATATCTATTTGCTGCTTTTATTTCCTTTTTGTCGTTTTCAGTTTTTGGATTAACCTTCGTTAGTGGAAAACAAGTCGATACTAGTTTGGAAAAAATTACCAAGCTTGAAGGCTCTATACTATTACTTTCTTCTCAACTTGAGAGCCACAAGCTCATCAACCAAAACCTTACTGATTCAAATCAAGAGCTTAGCTCTAAACTTGAAAATATGTCTAATATTAATGATAACTTCACCACCGAGCTTGATGAATTAAAGGACAAAATTAGTACTGTTTCTACTACAAATATAACTTTAAATCAGAATATTGTTAAGGCTAATGAGCGGTACAGCTCTTTAAATAAAAAAAACCAATTGTTGGCTTCTGATAACGCTAAATTATTCCAAAAAAATTCTCTAAATTCTGGAAACGTTGCTGAAGCATCACTTAGAGCTAAGGAGGACTTACAGAAATATAAGTCCCAAGTCAATAATCTTAATAAGCAAATTGTAACTCTTAATTCTAATATTAGTAATAAATCTTCTGTTATATCAGAAATTACTGCTAAGTTAAATAATCAACTTAAAACCCAATCAATACCTAAAATAGTTGATTCACAACTTAACAAGCAGATTACGTTACTACAGAGTGACCTTTCAATTGTTAAAAAATCTAATACAAACTTGACAACGTCACTATCTGAGCTTGAATCTATAAATGCTGATAACCTTAATAAGCTATCTAAAATTAATATCACTACTGATGCAATATATTCAGAAAACGAAAGACTTATAAATGAAATTGAATCTGTGGCTGCTGAAAATGAGCTGCTCATTGAGAGCCAGTATTTGTTTTCTGCTGTCAATTTTTATCTGATATTTTCTACAATTTTCGGTCTAATTGTTGGTTTTTTAATTAGCACATTTTTCTCTCGAATAATGCAACAAAAAAAGGATAGCTTTTATCAAATAGATCGTACATATTGATGTTAAGTATATTTAATATTATTTGTTTTGCTGTATTTAATTTATTATGAAATTTACTGCATATATTGTAGAAGAATGTAGTAACTATAATCTTTTAAATAAATTAAAAAATGACTAATAAAATAGGTATTTTACTTACCAATCTTGGCACACCTGATTCACCTACAAAGTCTGCTCTGAAGGCTTATTTAAGAGAATTTCTTTCTGATCCTAGGGTTATTAATCCTCCCAACAAACTTCTGTGGTGGTTAGCACTAAATGTGGTTATTCTTAATATTAGGCCAGCTAAATCTGCAAAAAACTATGCTAAGATTTGGGGTGCTTTTGGGTCTGGATCCCCATTACTAGATATTACATATTTACAACTCAAAGGGATTAAAAAACTACTTTCTAATAGGCACGATAATCTAGCCATAGAAATGGGAATGCGTTATGGCAATCCATCTCTCTCTGATGCACTAATAAAATTACAAAATAAAGGTTGTAATAAAATCATAACTTTACCTCTTTATCCACAATATTCTTGCACAACATCCCTCTCGACGTATGAGGCTATCCACAGTGAGCTTAATGCCTGGGAAAACAATCCAGAATTAATTTTTGTTGATCATTATTACCAAAATGATGATTATATTCAGTCTCTGGTTAATTCAGTGAACGAGCATCAAACACAACATGGTAAACCTGATTGTCTTCTGATTTCATTTCATGGTATACCACAACGGTTTATTGATGAAGGTGATGTTTATTATGAGCACTGTTTTAATACAGCTGAACTATTAGCGAAAGCTCTAGACTTAAAGAGCAACCAGTACAAACTTTGCTTTCAGTCTATATTTGGTCGTGAAGAATGGATTAAGCCACACACTAAGGGTTGTTTAGAATCCCTTGCAAATGAAGGGGTTTCGCATGTCCAAGTTATTTGCCCTGGATTTTCTGCAGATTGCTTAGAGACTTTAGAAGAAATAGATGTGGAGAATAGGGGTTACTATTTAGCAGCTGGCGGTAAACTTTTTTCATACATACCCGCACTTAATGATCGTATAGAACATATTGAAACTCTTTCATCCATTATTGAAGAACATATCTAATATTTACTTCGTATAATTTATATTATGTTAAATATACTACAAGAACCTCAAAATATAAGTTTCTTTTAATCTCACTACCCTTTCCTTACCTTTGAATAATTATGTGATTAAATCCGAGCATAATGTAATCATTAATTTTTGCAGGACCACTCACTGCGACATCAACCATGTCTAGATACTCGTCATCACCTACATTATTCCAACTTGAGTTTACACCACAAACATGAAGACTGACTCCCTCCATTGTCATGTCTTTTAATATACTCATTGCCGACGGCTGCTCGTACTTACGAGACTTTGTTAGTTCAAATTGTTCATCACCATGAGAAACTATTGCAATCTCAATGCCTGGGAATTTAAATTGTAGCTGGGCTCTTAATGAGCTTATCATTGGAGAAGCCCATTTCCAAGTATTTTCTTCCCATTCTAGGAGCTCGAAAACAACTCCCTCAGGCTCCTCATTACTGCTCATTAATTTGTCAACTTCAGGATGATTGAACTCTCCATTTGCAAATGTAGTCGGGCTCGACATTAATAGTATCGTATAAAAAATAATACTTATTGACTCTTTAAGTGCCACAATCGATCCTCCAAAATAAGAGTTTAAACTTGAACATTATTATGTTTGCAGTTAAATTATATCCTTATAGGCCCTATATAACTAAATTTTGTATCTTCAATAAAGAGTATTGTGTAAACTCGTACTTTCTTCTATATATTAGCAATTAATTGTTGCAATCGTAAAATTGGTCAAATCCAGACAGAACAGCTCAACCATTAATTATATATTATTGTTTTCATTGGTCTTTATATGGGGAACTTCGTTCTTACTTATAAACAGAAGTTTGTTGTCCTTTCTTCCAGAGCAGGTTGTAGGGATAAGACTTTCAATTGCTGCAATTGTTCTGTTTTTTGTTTTATTGAGCAAAAATAGAAAACTACCTCTAGATTTGGTTTCGTGGGTTCATTTTTTTATTCTTGGAATAATAGGAAATATACTCCCATTTTGGCTCATTGCCGTAGGGCAAACTAATATATCTTCAGGCTTGGCTGGATTGTTGATGGCTGTTATGCCACTCTTCACAATAGTTTTGGCACATCTATTTATTAATGATGATAAGATAAATAGGTACAAGGTGTTTGGTTTTATTATTGGGTTTTCTGGGGTTGGTTTTATTTTAGCCCCCACCATCACAAGTTTTCCAGAGAGCACTCTAAGCGTTATATTGGTTCTTATAGCATCCTTTTGTTATGCAGTTAACACAGTAATTACAAAAATTATAAGGCAGTATGACCCCATAGTTATTAGTTCCGGCGTTCTTATTGCTTCAAGCATAACATCCTTCATTATTTGGCCCGAAATACTGATGTCAATTGAAATGTCAACTATCACTCCTGTAAGCGCAATCAGTGTAGTGTTGTTAGGAATTCTACCCACAGGGCTAGCTGCATTGATATACTTTAATATTATAAATAGAACTGGGCCTACTTTTTTATCCAACATTAACTATCTAATACCAGTTGTCGCTTACTTCGTGGGTGCTGTAGCTCTGAATGAAGTGGTGCGGTGGCACGACTTATTAGCCTTAATGTTGATTGTTTTTGGTATAGTAGTTTCACGTAGAAAATTCCCTTAATTTTTATTACTTTGAACTCAATACACAATATCAATATAGACAATCATAGTAAGTACTACGAGTGTCACGAAAATGACTCCGTGCTTGATGCAGGGCTACGCAAAGGCTTGTCCATGTTTTATAGGTGCGATAACGGAAACTGTGGAACCTGCAGTGCTAAATTAATCAGAGGAAAGATCAATAAATTAAAGCATCATGACTATGTATTGAGCACTAAGCAGAAGGCAAACAATGAGTTTCTAATGTGTTGCAATTCACCTGCTACGGATCTTAACATTGAGGTTGAATTGATTGGGGATGTTAAATCAATAAATACACAGGATATAGAAACCAAAGTTAAGTCGATAGTTTTTGTTGGTGATAATCTGTGTATTTTGACATTAAGAACACCCAGATCAAAGAGTCTACAGTTTATGGCAGGTCAGGATGTTGAGCTTAGTTTTTTTGGAAAATCATCTAGGTACCCTATTGCATCTTGTCCATGTCACGGTTTAGAGTTAGAGTTTCATATAAGAAACTCTGTTAATGACTCATTCGCGGTTGAGATTTTTAATGATTCCATAAAAATTAAAAGCTTAATTGAATTAGAAGGCCCTAAAGGTGTATTTGTGCTCAAAGAGTCTTCTCTAAGACCAATGTTATTTATTGCTTGGGATATTGGGTTTGCGCCTATTCGAAGCCTTATAGAGCATTCGTTCTCATTAGAAATGACTAATCCAATTAATTTTTATTGGTCTTATCCAGAAAATGACGAGCGACCCTATTTAGATAATCACGCGAAATCATGGCATGTGATAATAGATAAATATAGCTATACATCTATACCTTATAAGTCTCACTCCAATAAAGACATACAATTTAAAAATATTTCATATTCTATCTTTGACGCTCTCGATATGAGTGTTGTTATTAATTCTGAAGTATATGTTTCTGCCCCACCTGAGGTTCTTATTTATCTTGGTGAGATGTTGTTAGAGAATGGTCTAAATGAGGATCAATTAATAGCCTCCCCTGTTTAATATATAGATTGATATATGCTCAACTAATGGGTGTCATATTGAATTACATATATTTATATTTATTTTAAATCCCTGCAGCCCTTCTATATCATATATATTAGGATTATTTGGTCAACCATGCAGAAAAATATACTTGCAAATAAAGCTTAAATACACTATATTTAGTTGGACTTTAATTAATTAACACTATATCTAGTGTTTTCACATCTGGCAGGGAATGAATCAAAACATAAAAGTAGTTAAAAGAAATGGGGATAAAGAGCCCATCGATATGGAGAAAATTCATCGCGTAGTCCATTGGGCATCGCAGGACCTTAAAGACGTAAGCGTTTCGCAAGTTGAGATCAACGCGCAGCTTGCTTTTTTTGATGGCATAAAGACTGAAGATATTCATGAAACTATCATTAAATCTGCCGCTGACTTGATTTCAACTGATAATCCTGATTACCAATATTTAGCAGCACGATTAGCTATATTTCATTTACGTAAAAAAGCCTTTTCATCTTTTACCCCGCCTCCCCTACTGGAACAAATTAAAAAGTACACCGATTTGGGTATATATGACAAAGACATATTAGAAAAATACAGCGAAGCAGAAATAGACGAGATCGACAAGTACACAGATCATTGGCGCGATATGAGTTTCTCTTATGCTGCTGTTAAGCAACTTGAGGGAAAGTACCTAGTCCAGAATAGGGTTACTGGTGAGATTTATGAATCCCCCCAACAATTATATATTCTTGTAGGAATGTGCCTATTCCAAGAGTATGAAAAAAAAGCACGCATGGATATTGTTAAGCGCTTTTATGATGCCGCCTCTTTGTTTAAAATCTCTCTACCAACCCCTATAATGGCCGGTGTTAGAACGCCAACAAGGCAATTTTCTTCCTGCGTACTGATAGAAACTGACGACGACCTTGATTCTATAAGTGCAGCGTCAGGTGCAATAGTGAAATATGTTTCACAAAGAGCAGGTATTGGAATTAACGGCGGAAAGATTCGCGCTATTGGTAGTCCGATAAGAGGAGGAGAAGCTACACATACAGGATGTATACCTTTCTATAAGCACTTCCATACCGCTGTTAAGTCGTGCTCGCAAGGAGGCGTTCGTGGAGGAGCTGCAACCCTTTTCTATCCATTGTGGCATCTTGAAGTTGAAGGACTATTGGTACTAAAAAACAATACTGGTACTGACGAGAATCGTATAAGACATCTAGACTATGGGGTGCAGTTCAATGGACTCATGTATCAGAGGTTTCTTTCTGATGGAGATATTACTTTGTTCTCTCCTAACGATGTGCCTGGATTGTATGATGCATTTTTTGAGAATCAAAACGAATTTAAGAGATTATATGAAAAATATGAGAAAGACGATACCATACGCAAGGAGACTATAAAGGCTCGTGATCTGTTTGTTAAGTTTATGCAAGAAAGAGCTAACACGGGTCGAATATACCTGCAAAACGTTGACCATTGCAATACTCATGGTGCTTTCGACCCTATTAAAGCACCAGTCAGACAATCAAACTTGTGTATGGAAATCACACTGCCTACAAAGCCACTTTATTCAGTACAGGATGAAAATGGTGAGGTTGCACTTTGTACACTATCAGCTGTAAATTTGGGGGCACTTGATTCTCTGGATGAGCTGGAAGATATAACCGAGATTATTGTAAGAGCGCTAGACTCACTACTAGATTATCAAGACTACCCAATAAAAGCAGCTGAGCTAGCTAGTAAAAATAGACGGACTCTAGGGATAGGTGTTACCAATCTGGCTTACTATCTTGCCAAAAATGATGCTAAATACTCTGACGGCACTGGAAATGAATTGATTCACAAAACATTTGAAGCGCTACAGTACTATAGCTTAAAAGCCTCAAATAAGCTCGCCAATGAGTTTGGTTCATGCCCACTATTCTCAGAAACTAAATATGCTAATGGGAATATGCCTATAGATACTTACAAGACAGATATAGATGATTTTTGTAAAACCAATTTACAACTTGACTGGGATTCTTTAAGAAAGGATATAGTGTCTAACGGTTTAAGAAACTCAACTCTAACAGCTCT
>Ga0315329_10000495_pt1 | contig 15373 bp, 8 predicted proteins | sample M150032315metaG_FD_203459 | JGI IMG/M metagenome (GOLD analysis project Ga0315329, IMG submission 203459) | Ammonia-oxidizing marine archaeal communities from Monterey Bay, California, United States - M1 500m 32315 | ecosystem: Environmental > Aquatic > Marine > Coastal | place: USA: California...
ATTTGTTGGGTCGGTGTTTAGCAGCACCGATCGTTTTACGCAAAGTATCACGCATCACATCTGTAGGTGCTTCTTCGCCAGTAAAGAATTCAAACTGCAACTCAGCTTGTTTTACAAACATCTCCACACCGCTTACGGTTTTACAGCCATGTCCACGAGCAGTTTTTAGCAGCAACGTTTGTTCCGGATTATAGATGGTATCAAAGACGATCATACGGCGGTTCATACCGGATTCTTCAAATGGTGTAAAGTTGACGTCCGGATGCATTCCTACCGGTGTGCAATTAATCAACACATCAGGACTCGCTTGATGCCGTTCTTCCCATTCGATCGATTCGCATTTGAGCTCGGAAGCCAAGCCCATTGACCGTTCATAGGTGCGGGATGTAATTTGCAGTTTAGCCCCTCGATCAACGACCCCCATCGCAATCGCTCGAGCAACTCCGCCGGCCCCCAAGATCAGCACACGTTTTCCATCCATCCATTTTGAATCTACGTCCTCATCAGCAGCTTCGGCTAAACTCAACATTGCGCCATAAAGATCTGTGTTATAGCCAATCACGTCATCGCCATCAAACACAACCGTATTCACCGCTCCAATTTTCCGCGCACCACTTTCGATCTTAGTCAACATTGCCATCACATTTTCTTTATGTGGAATAGTAACACTTAATCCACGGATTCCAAGTTCTGGAGCTTCTCGTATAAACTGCTCTAAGTGGTCACTCGGAACGCGTAACGGCACATACACTCGATTCATCCCCGTCGCCGAAAAAGCGGCGTTGTGAATAATCGGACTCATGCTATGCCCCACCGGGTCCGCAATCACACCGTAGACCTCGGTATCTGTATCAATCGATTCATACCGATACGTATCAGTCATCTGTTGAAAACTAAGTTGCCCTGGTGCTAATTGACGCTCGTGATGAAAGGTACCATAGGTAAAAGGTGCTCCGAACTTTCCTGCTAGAATTCGGGACGAGGCGCCAATATCCCCCATGCAAATACCAATCGTCGGAATTGAACTCGACTCAAGCAAACGCAACATCCGTGTTACATCATTTGGACAATTAGCTAAACAAGCGATCTTAACGATGTCCGCATCTTTGTCGGCGAGACGCGCATGAATGGCAACTAAATCCTGCGGAGTCTCATCAAAATCGTGCAAACTAATAATTCGCTTTGTCGCGCCGTAACGAGGAACTTGGTCGGCAATATCTTCTTCCAAGTCAATATAATCAGCGCCAGCAACAATCGCCGCACGCAATAGAATAATCCGATTTTCTTCTGTACCTTCCCACTTCCCACCGTCTTGCTGGCGCCGACAAGTCATCACAACTGGTGAGGGGCGATCCTTAAGTATTCGTTGTAATGTGACATTACGACGAATATAATCTAAACGAATTTCAACGAGCCGCGCACCCTGCTCCACCAAATGGCGATGCTCGGCAATCACTTGCTTGTGTCGCCCACGGCCAATGCTAACGCAAATTACGGAAGATAACTCAACATCCGTCTCTGTCACAATGAACACCTCATAATTTTCCCCAACAATCGCATCTCTGTTATATCTGACCATCCACAGGTTATAACGCAACAATCAGAATCCATTTTACTTACATTCGTCCGTTCTGAAGTCATTAATCAAGTCAATTTCAGTGTTACACACCGGTTATATGAAAGCATCTGCTGGTGATTCCGTTTACGATCATATTTTTTTAAGGTATTACCTGCCATATATGTTTTCATCGATATTAAAACGCCCGCAATAACAAATTCTAAATGCCTGTCCGCTGGAATCGCTTGTCCAATTCATCTTGAGTAAAAACTAAGCTTGTCGGACGCCCATGTGGACAGTGGTGGGAATCTTGGCATAACGCACGCCACTCTAATAGTGATTCGATTTCATCAGGCGTCAAAGAGTCTCCCGCTTTGACCGCCCCTTTACAGGACATCATGTGCATCAGTTCGTCCAGCAAATCGCGTTTATCGAGTTGATCACCGTCGACAATCATGATTTCTATAACGCTACGTAACAATTCCTCGATCCGGACTCGACGCAACATAGCTGGATAACTGGATACTAAAACTGTATCACCACCAAACGCTTCGACTTCGAGGCCTAACTGTCGTAGTTGATCTTGCTGCTCGAGTACCAATGCACACTCGGCAGCCGCCAAGGTCACAGGTTCCGGAACCAACAACCGCTGAATCTCCAACTCACCCGCTAACACTTTTTTGCGAATTTGTTCATACAAAATTCGTTCATGCAATGCGTGTTGATCGATCACTAGCATCCCGCGTTCATCTTCGGTAATAATATATCGATTCTGTATTTGAATCCCCCAACTTGAATGTCCAGCGGAGTCGAAAACGGTTGGGCTATCCGGTGATTCAAGGGACACTGGAAATGGATCTGTTGGCTGCTCGCTCAAGGTTGAGGATGTGATATTTGCCGGATCTAGCGCCTGACGAAAACTGTCAGGCATCTGTGGTGAGCGATCGCCAATTCCCCATGCATCACTCGATGCCGGCGCAGCTTTAAAATTAAACTGTTGGTTTGTTTCCAACGAAACGGTTTGTTCTTCATCTTGCCCAGCATCACGAACTCGTGCCGTTAAGTCTGTCGCTAAGAATTTATTGCGAATCGTACTTAGCACTTGGCTATACATCTTGCGACTATCTTGAAAACGAACCTCTAATTTGGTGGGGTGCACATTAACGTCGACCATTTCCGCCGGCATCTCCATTTTCAGGAATGCAATCGGGAAGCGACCGTGAATCAACAACCCGCGATACGATTCACCGAGCGCATGTTGTAGGGAACGATCGCGAATATGTCTGCCGTTAAGAAACAGGAACTGCATGCGAGTGTGAGAACGAAAGAAAGTCGGATCGGCAACATAACCTGAAATAACGACGTCATCGATTTCGCTTTCCACCCAAATCAACCCTTGAGCTAAATCCCTGCCAAAGAAATGGGCAAGCCGATCCTTCCAATTATCAACCACGGGTAAATCATGCATGAGCCGCTCATTATGCTTGATGCTAAAATGCACGTCACAATAGGCCAAAGCAATCCGCGTGAAAGCTTCCGTAATGTGCCCCATTTCTGTTTGTACAGTCTTGAGATACTTGCGCCGCACTGGAGTGTTGTAAAAAAGATTGCGGACCTCTACCAACGTTCCCGTGGGGCATCCTGTTGGTCGCAATTCTGAACGCTGACCACCATTGATTTCAAGGACATTTCCCACCTCCTCTTCGGCCGTCCGACTGCGCAACGTCATTTGACTCACTTCTGAAATGGAAGCTAACGCTTCACCACGGAAACCTAAAGTCCGCACGGAAAACAGATCGTCCGCGGACCGAATTTTACTAGTGGCGTGACTGGCAATCGCCAATTCCATTTGGTCTGCCGCAATTCCATGTCCGTTGTCAACAACGCGTATCAAATGACTACCACCCTCTTCAATCGTGATATCGACACGAGTTGCTCCGGCATCCACCGCGTTCTCGATCAATTCTTTTACAGCACTCGCAGGCCGTTCGATCACTTCCCCAGCGGCAATCTTATTGATAATGCTTGTTGAAAGCTGCTCGATCCGAGGCATAACATATCCCATCCGTTGGATTCAAAACTAAACTTGGCTTCTATAAATCAAATTCTTTGAGTTTGCGGTATACCGTTCGTGCTCCGATTCCCAAAATCCGAGCAGCCTCCTCACGATTACCATCGGTCAACTTCAATGTCTCTTGATAAGCCCAGCGTTCGATATTAGACAACGACTGACCTATCAGCTCTGAAGGACCTGAGGTAACTGGCGTCTCCATATCCGCGCTGGAAACAAAATCAGGCGGTAAATCATCTCCGTTTAAAATACCATCGGTGTCCAATACTACCATACTCTCAATTGTATTTCTCAATTGACGGATATTCCCTGGCCAAGCATGTGCATATAACTTCCGCATGACTTCAGCTGAAATAGACTCTACCTGTTTGGCGTGACGGTCACAAAATTGCTTGCGAAAATGATCAACCAACGGCACAATGTCATCACGTCGTTCACGAAGCGCCGGCAATTCGATTGTGACAACATTTAATCGGTAATACAAATCGTTGCGAAATTCGTTGTTTGCCACTGCTTCCTCTAACATGCGATTTGTGGCGGATATGACCCGCACATTTACTTCCTGTGGTTTGTGGTCGCCGACTCTAGTGATTTGATGCTCTTCTAAAACTCGCAATAACTTAGTTTGAGTGGCCAAGGGCATGTCACCAATTTCATCTAAGAACAACGTGCCGCCGTCTGCATACTCAAATGCCCCGATGCGATCGGCATGCGCGTCCGTAAATGCTCCTTTGGCATGACCAAACAGTTCGCTTTCAACAAGGTTTTCTGCGACCGCTGCGCAGTTTAATGGTACTAAACGTTTGCCTTTGCGAGGACTATTTTGGTGAATTGCTTGAGCAATTAACTCTTTCCCTGTTCCGCTTTCGCCGGTTACCAAAACAGTCGCATCGGTCGGAGCAATCCGCTTCAAGCGATCAATAACAGCCTGCATCTTATCGCTGCAATATATAATTCCGTCAAAGCCAAATTTCTCATCTAAGCGTTGTTTCAGCTCAGCATTTTGCCGCCGCAAACCGACGGATTGAATAGCCCGTGCTGTAATTGCTCGCAACCGTTTGGGCGTAATTGGCTTCTCTAAAAAATTGTAAGCCCCAGATTGCATTGCCTCAACGGCTAACGGGACCGATGCATGTCCCGTCACCATGATGATTTCTGCATCCGGCAACAGTTGCTTGGTCTGCTCCAAAATAGCCATTCCATCCACATCATTCATCATCAAATCCGTGATGACAATGTCATAGTTATTTTGTTGAATCATCTTAAGACCGTCTGGGCCCGAAGTGGCGACGCTGACTGAGTAGTCTTCAGTCTCAAGACTCTCCGTCATGGCTGTAGCCAAAGGCGGATCGTTATCGACCACCAGTACCCGAAAGTCACTGTTGGTCAATCCACTGACTTCTAATGGTTCAGTTTTTTCATGCGGTGTTGTCACGATTTTGCCCTCCCTCACTCTTCAAGTCTAGCTGGAGTAGGAAATTCTAGTGTAAACTTGGTGCCGTGTCCCTCTTCACTTTCAACTCCGATACGACCGCCATGAGCACTTACCACTTTACGAGCCATTGGCAGTCCTAGTCCAGACCCCGCAGGTTTTGTGGTGTAAAACGCCGTAAACATATTTAACGCAGTGTCTTCACTCATACCACAACCCGTATCAATCAAGTCCATAGCGATCCCACTTGGAGCTAAATGAGTGCGGACCGTTAACTCACCACCATCGGTCATCGATTCCAATGCATTCTTGATTAAGTTCGCCAACGCAGCTTGCAATGTTTCGGAATCCATCCGCATTGCGGGTAATTCGGGATCCAAGTACCGTACGATTTCAACATTTTGTGATTGTGCTTGTGCCTCATACATATCGAGTATTGTCGTTATCTGCTTGTTCAATGAACCAACGGACAACTCCAAATCCCTCAGCTTGGCAAATTTCAAAAAATCGTTTAACAAACTCTCCAGGCGAACACATTGATCATGAACTGTCTGAATCTTTGTCCAAACACGACGTTCCCGAGGCGATTCTGCGTCGACCAATTCTTCTTCGACCAACTCCATATTCATTCGAATAACCGAAAGTGGGTTTTTGATTTCGTGCGCCAATGAACCGGCAATTTGCGCAAGCTCAGCATACTGCAATTGCAACTGCTGGGTGCGTTCTTGCCAAATTTCCAGTTCACGATCAGCCATAAATCATCATTCACCTAATAAGTGATTATCTCTAGAGTAATTATATCAACCCACATTCAAAACTAAGCATAAAGAAAACCAAACCAACCATTGTTGTAGTTTACCTCAAAGTGCTTCTTTCAGTGCTCATTTTCAAAGCACATACATAAAAACCGACAGCTGAAGTGACCCAGCTATCGGCTTTTTGTGAAATAAATGTTGATCAAAATTAATCGCGACTACGGCGACGTCCACGACGGTTACCTCCGCCGCCGTCTCCGTCATCTCGACGGTCATCTCGATCTCCACCACGGTCATCTCGATCGCCACCTCGGTCATCTCGATCGCCACCTCGGTCATCTCGATCTCCACGGCGGTCATCTCGATCTCCACGGCGGTCATCTCGATCTCCACGGCGGTCATCTCGATCTCCACGGCGGTCATCTCGATCTCCACGACGGTCATCTCGATCGCCACGGCGGTCATTGCTATCGCCACCTCGGTCATCGCGATCACCACGGCGATCATTGTTATCACCACGACGATCATTGTTATCGCCACCTCGGTCATCGCGATCGCCTCGACGATCATCACGTCGACCACGTTCACGGCCACCGCTACGTCGATCACCACCTCGATCACCACCTCGGTCACCACCTCGGTCACGTCCGCCACCACGTCGGTCACCACCTCGGTCACGTCCGCCACCACGGCGATCACCGCCACGTTCGCGTCCGCCGCTACGTCGGTCACCATCTGAACCTTTGCTGTCACCCGACGATTCTTGGCCACCCCAGTCATCCTCTTCGCCCAATTCTTGGCCACCCCAGTCATCCTCTTCGCCCAACTCTTCGAGAGCCGCGCGACGACTTAACTTAACACGGTCATGGTCATCGACGCCAATACACTTAACTTTCATCGTGTCGCCTTCGCTGACGAGCTTCGATACATCAGAAATAAATTCTGTTGAAAGTTCACTGACGTGGCAGAGGCCATCGCGACCAGGCAAGATCTCGACAAATACGCCGAAGTCCTTGATGCTCGAAACTGTACCGTCGTAAATTTTTCCGACCTGAACAGTAGCAGTATAACTTTCAACCAGTCGCATGGCTTCATCAGCCCATTCTGCGTTGGTGGAAGCAACTGTTACATTACCTTCATCATCAACTTCGATAACTGTCCCAGTGGATTCCTGAATGTGGCGAATATTTTTACCGCCTGGTCCAATCAGAGCACCAATTTTATCTGGGTTGATCTTTGTACGCATCAGACGCGGAGCGTACTCTGACGTTTCCGTACGTGGGCTATCAATAGCTTGAATCATGTTTTTCATGATTTCAATGCGAGCAACACGTGCTTGGGTCAAAGCATCACGAATAATCTGTTCACTGATACCGTCGATTTTCAGGTCAAGCTGAATACCGGTAATACCATTTTGCGTACCAGCAACTTTGAAGTCCATGTCGCCATAATGATCTTCATCACCTTGGATATCGGTTAACAGAATATTCTGATCACCTTCTTGAACCAAACCGATGGAAATACCAGCAACAGGATTTGAAATTGGTACACCCGCTGCCATCAAGCCCAATGTTGTACCACAAATCGTTGCTTGGCTTGAAGAACCATTAGATTCCGTGATATCAGAAATCACACGAATTGTGTACGGGAAGTCATCTGGATCCGGCAGTACTGGCTTGATACTTCGTTCAGCCAACATTCCGTGACCAATATCTCGACGACTAGGACCGCGGTTGGGCTTAGCTTCGCCGACACTGTATCCAGGGAAGTTGTAATCGAGCATGAATTTTTTCGAGTAGTTCTCGGTCAATCCATCAACTCGTTGTTCATCTTTACCTGTGCCTAGGACAACAGTGATCAAAGCTTGCGTTTCACCACGTTGGAATACAGCGGATCCGTGAACGCGTGGCATGACATCAACATAAGATTCAATGTTACGCAGTTCATCATGTTTTCGTCCATCTGGGCGAGTACCACCGATAATCAACGCACGCACAACTGCTGATTTCAGTTGCCCGAGAGCTTCTTGTAAATCAGATGCACAAATCGCATCTTCTGCTTCCGCATCGGGAATCATTTCTTCAACAATGCGCTCTTTCAATGCCGACACAGCTTCTTTACTAGCAAGCTTGCCAGGAGTTAGTTGCGCTGTTTTGAAATCTTCGAAGTACTTGTCTTTAACAGTATCAAACAACCCATCATCTTCTTTGACGAGGAATTCTTGTTTTTCTACTGTGCACTGTGCAACAAATTCATCTTGTAGTTCACAGATTTCCTTGATGCTTTTGTGAGCAAAAAGAATTGCATCCACCATTTCATCTTCTGGCATTTCCCGAGCGAAACCTTCAATCATCAAGATTTCTTCAGCACTTCCAGAAACGATCATGTCTAGATCGCTTTCTTCAAGCTGCTCAATGTTAGGGAAAGTGATCAATTCACCTTCGATACGACCAACGCGTACTGAAGCAATCTGACCTTGGAACGGCAATGGGGAAATTAACAACCCAGTAGCAATTCCGTTCATGGCCAACACATCAGCATCATTCAAGGCATCGCTCGCAACGACTGTAGATTGGCACATTACTTCTCTGTCGTATCCCTTAGGGAACAACGGACGAATGGGACGATCTGTCAAACGTGAAGTCAACGTTTCTTTAGTGGAAGGTCGCCCTTCGCGTTTAATAAAGCCACCTGGGAATTTCCCAGCTGCAGCTGTTCGTTCTCGATAATCACACATCAACTGAAAGAAATCTAAGCCGGGTCGTCCCGAGCCTGATGAAATTGCACTTAGTACAACTGTTTCTCCGTATTGTGCGATAATACAGGCATCTGCCTGTTTGGCGATAAAGCCGGTTTCAAACGAGAGAATCTCGTTTCCAATTTTTCGTTCTACTCTTACCTTACTCATTCCTATTTCTTCTTTCTTCTGCCTACACAAAAATATAGTTTTCTATCTGTCTGTCTTTCCTACATCTCAACAAGTCATCGTTCGCTTGCACAAAGAATGCACAACTGCGGGAATAATCATGACGTTACATTACAAAAAAGTTGAACTTCAACACTGAAATATGAACTGCTCTGGCGAAAGGTAGATTCTGCAAAGAACCCAGTGGCCAAGCGAGCAATGTACTTATTTTCGAATGCCGAGTTTACCAATAATATCGAGATAACGTTGTGGATCTAACCGTCTGAGGAAGTCCAACAAGCGTCGGCGATTACTAACCATGGCTAGTAAACCGCGGCGGCAAGCATGATCCTTCTTGTGACCTCGCATATGCTCAGTCAAATTATTGATGCGTGTGGTGAGAATTGCAATTTGTACTTCTGGTGACCCTGTGTCATCCGAAGACGTTTGAAACTCATTAATTAATTCCTGCTTGCGCTCTTTTGTAATTGTCATCGTTTTTCCTTGCTATCACTCTACAAAACTCATTAAGTGAGCATAGCGTGCAATGCTTCGCACCAGTTTTACCCGAGAATCTGCAACATCAACCGCTAGCGCCCTACAGGCAAGCCAACAAATGCGTCTCAGATTGCTTTCGAAATAATCCAGTACGAAAAGACTTGATACTTGTATATTAGACCCAATACTATTATGGACCTGTAATCCGTTGAGTGTAGCAGTAGCTTCGGGATTTGCAAGTGCTGAAAGATGCCTCAAATGCTGATTATTTCCGCGTCAACTCAGTGCCAAATATTGGCAAAAACTAAGTCAACGGTATTTCACTACTAAGCAAGATGCTCTTTTGCACATCAAGGTCGTGTTGATAGGAGAAGGGAAATTCCCAGCGATCTTGTAAAACAGCCGCCATTTCCATGAAATCGCCGTCATAACGCCCTGTTGAGCTCGGTAAATCAACAAACTGCGACCCTTTTTCAAATCCGCCTCGTGCCTTTTCGAGTGTTAATTCCAGCTTCGGCGCTTCCAACGGTCGCAAAATAATTGTCCCTTCACTGCCAACCACTACAAACTGCCGCCTCCGAAAACCATCGACTTCCAGCACAGCCGATCGAATAGTTGCAGTGATCTGTGGATAATCAAACACAGCCAACATATTATCCGCCAATTTATCTTTACTACTGTAAGTCTTCCGCACAAACGGCGTCACTCGATCCGGAGTACCAAAAGCAACATGTAGTTCATCAATCAGATGACAACCCAGTTCGAACATCGTACCGCCGGCATACCTCGCCAACTGCTGACGTGTAGCGTCATTCACCTTTTTACTCATCACTCCATCAACTTCAAAAATGTCACCCAACAGCCCTTCCTTAACCGCCTTAAAAATAAACTTGAAGCCAGAATTATATCGATACATATATCCCATTTGCACCAAGCACTTATTTTGTTTTGCGGTAGCCATCAGTTTTTGGAACCGAGGGTAACTTGACCCAGCCGGCTTGTCCAAGTGAATATGCTTATTGGCGGCGACACAAGCCTGTCCGGCCGCGAGCAAATCTTTGACTTCCGTTTCGACGCATACTAATTCTAAGCCCGAAACATTTAACAACTCTTCTTGCGTCATCCGCGGTACGTTTTTGTAGGCCGCCGTATCTTTTATCTGGTTCCATCGCTCGTTATCCGGCTCGACAACTCCGACAACGTCATACAATTTGGGGTATTTGCGAAGTGTGCCGATCTTGCCACTGGCGTGTGCATGCTTTGTCCCAATTTGACCGACTTGCACGAGAGGTCCATCTTCTAAGGACTGCGCCACCCCACACATTCCCAGGCCGCCTAATACCGTAATCGCATTTAAAAACTCACGACGATTGTTCATCATTATTTTCCTCATACCGATTCGACATTCCTGCAAGCCCCACATACCTTCGCTCGGTCACGATCAGCGTAAACACGCTAACCGACAATTTAATATCCAACTGCAATTCCATCTTTGCGAGGTTCTGTAGCCCCTCGCAAGACGCCATTTTCATGATCAATTAATATTCCTTGGTACCCACCAAACCCTCCGACACTGCGGAGGACAACATGCCCACGTTTTTCCAATTCCTTGATAACTGCGTCGTCAATTCCTGTTTCCACTTGCACCACACCGATGCCCTTCGCCGCTTCACCCCGAGGTGTTGCGCTCCCCACGTGTCGAACACGAGCTAAGTCGCCGGCTTGTTGCACATTCATTTTAAAATCGAGCATATTCACTAGAACTTGCACGTGTCCCTGTGGCTGCATGTCGCCTCCCATAACGCCGTAACAAAACATCGGCTTACCTTTATGCGTCACCATAGCTGGAATAATTGTGTGGAAAGGACGCTTGTGAGGATCTAATCGATTCGCATGTTCTTCGTCCAATGAAAACAACGCTCCCCTATTTTGTATTGCAAAACCTAATTTCGGTGGAGTCATTTTCGAACCGAAGCCGTAGTAATTACTCTGTATAAATGAGCAGCAATTTCGATCTTTATCGACGACTGTAATATAAACTGTGTCCCCTTGCTGCAATTTAGGGTCACCGGCAGGAACATTGGGATTTGCTTGCTGCATGTCCAAAAGCGCTCCGCGCTGCTGCGCATACTTCTTGGATATCATTTCCGCGACCGGTACTGATACTACATCCAAATCTGCATAAAATTTCGCTCGATCCGCAAATGCAAGTTTCTTGGCTTCCGTAAACAAATGCAGCCAATCGGCACTGCCCGCTCCCATCGATGACACATCATAAGGCTCGATCAGGTTAAGCATTTGCAGAGCAGCAATTCCCTGACCGTTAGGTGGTAATTCCCAAACGTCATAGCCACGGTAGTTTGTAGAAACAGGATCAATCCAATCCGCTCGATGGTCATTGAAGTCTCTTAGCGAAAACAGCCCACCAACTTCATCACTAAACCGCACTAGTTCCTGAGCAATCGTCCCGCGATAAAACGCATCTGCACCCTGTTCGGCAATCAGTTGATACGAGTCCGCTAGGGCTGGCAAGCGAAACACTTCACCAAACTTGGGTGCCCGCTTTCGATCAACGAGATACGTTGTTGCGGAACCTGGGTCTTTCCGCAGATCCCCTTCAGCACTTTCCCAATAATGACTGATGACTTGGGTTACGGGAAAACCTTCCCGAGCGGTAGCAATTGCGGGCAACAGTAGCTGCTTTAAGGTACGGTTACCAAATCGCTGCTGCAATGCATGCCATCCACTAACACAACCAGGCACCGACCAGGGGAGAGGGCCTTTGATAGGAATTTCTTTTAATTCACGCTCTGCATACAATGATCTCGTTGCCTTATAAGGACTACGACCGCTGGCGTTAAGTCCATACAATTTTTGCGTCGCGTTGTCCCAATAGATACAAAACAAATCGCCGCCAATACCATTACTCATCGGTTCAACCACGCCCAACATCGCGTTTACTGCGATCGCCGCATCTGCCGCATTTCCGCCAGATTTCAAGACATCTAAGCCGGTTTGAGCAGCCAGCGGATGGCTTGTTGCCACCATACCGTGCAACGCCACCGCTACGCTCTGACTTTGATTACTGGGTGGAACCGGTCGGTCATAGCCGGCTTGCTGTGTTTCATCCGCAGCTTTTAATTCCAGCGAAGGCTCAGTCATGGCGAGTATGATAAATAGTGCGGAAAGTAATTTGAGAATTCTCATTCAAGATATAATTATCCATCGGATTTTCAAAAACAGGTAAACACTTAGCTTACCAAAAAACGGGGTAACAAAGGGGCCCGCTACCATTTGTATTTTCACATGATTTGGACTATTGAATTTGACAATTAACCCCCTCGTAACGAACAATAGATATAGTAAAACAGACTCTTCTGATTGCTTTGCTTCCTAACCTTCCATTCCCCGTTTGCTGCCAAGACTCCACAACGTGAATTCGGACTCTCAACTCGTTCTATCCGCTCAACAAGGTGACCCTACCGCCTTTGGTGACCTAGTCAGGCGCTACCAGCAAGCACTGCTGCGGGCAATGCTGCCTGTCACAGCGAATCACGAAGAAGCGCAAGACATCGTCCAAGAAGCATTCATCCAAGCCTATCAAAATTTGAGCTCTTTCCGAGGTGATTCAGCGTTCTTCACTTGGATCTATCGAATCGCATTCAACCTCGCCAAAGCCCGCCATCGAAAACAACGCCCACTCAGTATCGACACAACTTCCTTGTCGCTACCCAGTGAAGAACCATCTGCGGAGAACATTTTCGAGAGTGCCGAATTTCGCATCATCTTGCGAGCGGCTATTGCTGAACTATCTACGGACCACCAGCACGTAATTATATTACGAGAACTTGAAGAACTCGATTACGATGAGATCGCTCAACGACTTGATTTGTCCGTCGGAACGGTTCGCAGCCGACTGCATCGTGCACGCGCACAACTCAGGGAACTGCTACAACAGTGGTTGTAAATCCATCCAAACCGATTTTGCAACTCACCATTCCTTGTTGACTCGTGACATAAACAGTGCCACCGCGACGAGCAACCGCAGCATCATATATCGTTCGTACTTGGCGAGGTAAATTACTGTGCCCCGTGCTCGCCACAGCGACCAGCGGATTAGACCAATTTGCCATTTGTAACGGCAGACTATGCTGGCTCCCATGATGCGGCAACATTAAAATTTCAAACCCCCCTTGCTCTCGATCAATTAAACGCTGTGCCCCCTGCTCTTCAATATCACCTGGCAACAATACCCGCTGGTTACCAATCTGAAGCTTTAATACTAAACTCGCTTCATTATCACTAACGTGACGTTCGCCTCGCTGTGGGGAGAGCACGGAAATATCGCCCGCTAAGCCAATCGACCATTTATCGCCAACGGTAATCGCCTGTATGTCGACCTGATACCGGTCAAGTTCTGCGCGTAATACTCCCACAGCCACCGTGTTAGCCGCTTGTCTCAATTGCCGTTGCATTCGCGGAGTCGTCCGAAAAATCGAAATACTAAACCGTTCGGCAAGATATTTTACAGCGTTAAAGTGATCCAAATCAGCGTGAGACACATAAATACCGCTGAGACGGCTATGCCCACGTTGCCACAACACATCAGCAATCAAACGCCCTGCATAATTAGACCTCGTTAAACTTCCAGCGTCGTACAGCCACACTTCTCCATTGGGATATTCAAGCAAAACTGAGGTGCCATGCCCCACGGCAATAAAGTGCAATCCCAAATGTTCTTGTTCAATCCCCTGCGAGGTGAACCCAGCTCGTTGTGGGCACCAACCAATGCTCACCACCACAAAAAGTGCAACTAATGCATATCCGATCTTCTGCAACCGAGGCATCCGCGACCATAAGGCTATACCGCCAAGCATCAAATAAAAACTAATTAACCACCAGCGGGTCGGCCCTGCTGCCCACCAATACCCTATTTCGGCTTGAGCAGTCGAGGTTACGATCCAATCCAATAGACTAATAGACCATTGGCATAACCACCCCAGTGCTGTTCCAATGAGCGGCACTGGTTCTAGGAATGCGAGCAATAATGTCAACACGAACGAAGTGATGATTGGCACAACTAAAATGACATTCAGAGCAATCCCGACGACACTGATGATATGGAATCCATGCGCGACTAATGCAATACACACAATCCACATCGCAATTGTATAAGCAAACGATACAGTGACTGCCTTGGCAAGCCAAAACACGTAACGAACCGGCCAGGGCTGTAACCGCAATATGAAGCGCAACAGTGAATTATCATCTTGGGCATCCCGCTTTGTAGTTTGCCGCAACAACGAACGGCAACCAAACAATGCCGCTGTCGCTAAAAAAGACAGTTGAGTTCCAATTTGGAACAGCGATGAGGGATTGTGGGCGAGGATGATGATGCCAGCGAGCGCTAAAGTATTCGCGGGAATAACCACACGATACGATAAACTACAAATACAAAATGTAGAAACCAATATTGATGCACGTACCACTGGCGGTCTTGCGCCCGTTAAAACGGCATACGCCCAGATTACCAATACAGTTATTATCAAAACCGTGCCTCGCCACCGCGGAAAAAAACGTAGCGGAACGGTTAGTACCAATGCCAGCATGCCTACATGTAACCCTGAAATGGCGAATAAATGAATTGTGCCCGTGCACATAAACATTTGCATACGTTGAGCGCCTATTTGATGGCGCTCACCCAATAATATTGCACCGGCGACTGCACGACTACGCTCGTCCAAACGGCGTTCTAGGTTGTTTAGCATCCATTGCCGAGTTGAGTCGAACACACCTAGGATTGAAAATGTTGTGTTCGCATGTTGTAATTCAATCGCACTTGCAGCGTCGCAATGTGCCTGAAAACAACGCCGCGTATCCCAATAAAATTCGGCAGCATCCCACCCTCCGGGATTCATCCTGTTTGGGTTGCGATTAAATCGACCAAACACAATCACTACGGCTCCACGTTGAAAATCCTTGCGAAATCGAACAGCATCCTCAGCGTGTGCAACCTTGCAGTAGACCATTCCTCGTCCACTTGTCTTGGCCCAAACGAATTGACCATTCACCAACTGGCGGACTCGATTTATACGGAACCATAACTGCATCCTCGGTTCAGAGATGCCAGCTGAAAGCACATCCTGCTCAGTCG
>Ga0315329_10000505_pt1 | contig 15220 bp, 18 predicted proteins | sample M150032315metaG_FD_203459 | JGI IMG/M metagenome (GOLD analysis project Ga0315329, IMG submission 203459) | Ammonia-oxidizing marine archaeal communities from Monterey Bay, California, United States - M1 500m 32315 | ecosystem: Environmental > Aquatic > Marine > Coastal | place: USA: California...
ACGGACTGTCGATCAACCCGTCCGTCATCTGGACGATCACCGTGCTGATGGTCCTGAACCACGTGGCGCTCACCATGTCGACGGGGTTCAGCGTCGGGAAGGCGGTAACCGGCCTCCGGGTCGTGCTCCTGATCGACGGCGGTCTCCCGGGCTTCCGGGGTGCGGCGGGCCGGACCCTGCCATGGATCATTCCCGTCCCGTTCATCCCCATGGTCGAGGCCGGGCTGATGCTGGCCAGCCGGGGGCACCGACGCTTCGGTGACCGTCTCGGCGGGACGGTGGTCGTCGACCGGGGCTGGGTCGGCGAGCCGATTCCCGTGCCGGGCCTCGATCCGGATCCTGAACCCGAGACAGGCCCGGACCCGGACTCCGACCCAATGGAGTCCTACGGGATCTAGGCGCCGTCAAACACCCGGCGGGACCGTAGCCGCCGCTCCAGGTGGTACTCCACGGCCGACGTGGCCACGCCATCCACCTCCGCACACACCGACGGATCGGTCACGGCCAGAGCTTCGAAGAGCCCTCCCCCGAGTACGGCGCGCATGACGGCGATGGCCGACGAGGACACGGCCCGTCCACGCCGGCAGTCCGGGCAGAGCACGCCTCCCTCACCGATGTCCACGGCGACCAGCGGCCCATCTACCCCACACCGGACGCACACGTCCAGTTGCGGGGCCAGTCCCTCGTGGGCCAACAGCTTCAGTAGGAAAGCCGGCACCACCAGGGCCGCCGGACGCTCGTCGAGTGTCCGCAGGGCGCCGACCAGCATCCGGTAGCGCTCCCGATCGGGTTCGCGGTCTGGCGCCACCACGTCGACCACCTCGAGGAGCGACGACGCGTCAGCGAACCGCTCGGCGTCCAGACGCAGGCCCTCGAATCGGTCCAGGGTCTCGGCCTGGGTGACGATGTCCAGGTCGCCCCGCCCCCGGTGGAGCTGGACGGCCACGTGGCTGGTCGGTTCGAGCCGTCCCCCGAACTTGGACCGGGTCTTGCGGACCCCCTTGGCCACCGCCCGGACCTTGCCGTGCTCAGCAGTCATCAGGACGACGATGCGGTCGGCTTCACCGAGGCGCCACGTCCGCAGCACCACGCCGTCATCCCGGTAGAGGCTCACCCGATCGGATCGTCCGGACCACCGACCCCGCCGTAGCGGCGGTCCCGGTCCTGGAACTCCTTGATCGCCGCGTACAGGTGCTGGCGTCGGAAGTCGGGCCACAGAGCGTCGCTGAACACCAGCTCGCTGTAGGCCAGCTCCCAGAGCAGGAAGTTCGACACCCGGTACTCGCCCGAGGTCCGGATGACCAGGTCGGGGTCGGGCATCTCGGGGTCGTAGAGGTTCCGGGCGATGGTCCGCTCGGTGACCCGCTTCGTGCCACCGTCCACGATGCGCTGCACCGCGTCGACCAGCTCGGCCCGCCCGCCGTAGTTGAAGGCGATGGTGAACGTCAGCCCGGTGTTGCCACGGGTCAGTGTGGCGGCCTCCTCCATGCGCCGGACCAGACGTCGGGGGACCCGGCGATCCCGTCGACCGATGAACCGGATCCTGATGTTGCGCTCATGGAGTTCCTCTTGGCGGCCCAGCAGGATCTCCTCGTTGAAGCGGAGCAGGAACTGCACCTCGTCAACCGGGCGCCGCCAGTTCTCCGTGGAGAAGGCGTACACAGTGAACCAACCCACCCCGAGTTCATCCGCGCCGTCCAGTACCTCGAACAGCGCCTGCTCACCAGCCGTGTGTCCCTCGGTTCGGGGTAGTCCCCGCTGCTCGGCCCAGCGGCCGTTGCCGTCCATGACGCACGCGATGTGGTTCGGGATCCGCGACTGGTCCAGGTCCGAGGGGAGCACGCCGATGAAACTACCCGCGCCCCTCCACGCTGGGTGGCCGGGCCTAGCCTCGGCCCCGATGGGCGGGACGATCGACGATCAGGAAATGAAGCCCGCAGAGACCGCGGCCATCGCCCTCGAGGAGGTCTGCAGCGCACTTCCCGGAGGCGGCGAGCGACGCCCAGGCCAGGAGGCCATGGCCCGCCGGGTGGCCGAGGCCATCAAATCGGGATCCCACCTGGTGGTGCGGGCCGGCGCGGGCACTGGCAAGTCGCTGGCCTACCTGGTTCCGGCCATCGTCTCGGGCCGAACCACGGTGGTGGCCACGGCCACCAAGGCCCTCCAGGACCAGCTGGCCACCAAGGACCTGCCCTTCCTCCAGGAACACCTCACGCCCCACCTGGGTCGGTCGTTCACCTTCTCGGTACTGAAGGGCCGGGCCAACTACGTCTGCCGCCAGCGCCTCTCCGAACTGAGCGCCAACAGGTCGGGTCATGATCAACAGCAACTGGACGGGCTGGCCGAGTCAGCCGACGCCGAGGATTTGGCCACCATCCTGGCGTGGGCCGAGGACACGCTCACCGGTGACCGGTCCGACCTCCCCATGGAGCCCTCGCCGACCACCTGGGCGGCGGTCAGCGTCGGATCCCATGAATGCCCGGGATCGACCCGCTGCCCCAGCGGTGAGAAGTGCTTCGCTGAGGAGGCCCGGGCCACCGCCGCGGTCTCCGACGTGGTCGTGACCAACCTCCACCTCTACGGGATCGACGTGGCCACCGAGGGAGCGATCCTCCCCGAGCACGACCTGGCCATCCTCGACGAGGCCCATCAGACCGAGGACATCCTCGCCCGGGCGATCGGCTTCGAACTGCGGTCCGGCCGGTTTCAGGCGCTCGTACACCGGGCGAAGGCCATCCTCTCGGGATCCACCGCGGTCGCCGACGTGGGCGACCTGGCCGGGCGAATCGACGACGCTCTCGCTCCGCACCTCGGTGACCGGCTCGTGCCGGCAGACTCCGCCGAGGTACTCTCGGCGTTGCAGTTGGCCGAGACCCGCCTGGCCGCCCTGCACGCCGAGCTTATGGCCGTGCCCAAGGAGGGTGTCGGCGACGTCGGCGCCCGGCGGGCCCGGGCGCTGAAGTCCGTCGAATCTCTGGCCGGTGACGTGTCGGCCGCCCTGGACCTCGAGGGCGGACCCGTTCCCGGGCAGAAGGTGGCGTGGGCCGAGGGTTCGCCCGGACGCCCCAGCCTCCAGGTGGCTCCCGTCGACGTGGCCAAGGTGCTCGATGAGCGTCTGTGGCGGGAACGCACCGTGGTGCTCACCAGCGCCACCGTGCCGGCCAACCTCCCGGCCCGCCTCGGGCTCGAGACCCACGACCACCGGTACGAGGACGTGGGCAGCCCCTTCGACTTCGCCAACCAGTCGATGATCTACTGCGCGACTTCGCTGCCTGATCCCCGTGACGAGGGCTTTCTGGCGGCCTGCCACGACGAGATCGAACGCCTGGTCGTTGCAGCCGGTGGTCGCACCCTCGCCCTGTTCACCAGCCGGCGGGCGCTGGACGCCGCGGTGGACGTCCTTCGAGACCGTCTGCCGTGGCGGGTCCTCCATCAGGACGACATGCCCCGCCCGTTGTTGATGGCTGAGTTCGCTGCCGACGAGACTTCCTGCCTGTTCGGCACCAAGGGTCTCTGGCACGGAATCGACGTGCCCGGACCGAGCCTTTCGCTGGTGGTGATCGACCGGATCCCGTTCCCGCGACCCGACGATCCCCTCCTGAGTGCCCGCCGGGACCTGATCGGCCAACGCGACGCGTTCCGCCAGATCGACCTGCCGCTGGCCGCCACCGAACTGGCCCAGGGCGCGGGGCGCCTCATCCGGGCCATCTCCGACCGGGGCATGGTGGCCGTCTTGGACAAGCGGCTGGCCACCAGCAGGTCCTACCGGTGGGATCTGCTTGATGCGCTACCCGACATGCCCAGAACGGGCGACCGGGACGAGGCGCTGGACTTCCTAGCCCGACTGGTGGACTGACCGCTCCAACCGGCTTTCGGCTCCCGGCCACCACGTTCGGCTGGGTTCAGTAACCGAGCCGGTCGAGGGCCTTGGGGTGCTTCTGCCAGCCCTTGTCGACGCGGACCACCAGCTCCAGGAAGGCGCCCTCGGGCATCTGGGCCCGAGCCGCGATACCGACCTCCTTGAGGACCAGTCCCTTCTTCCCGATCACGATCCCCTTCTGGGAATCGCGCTCCACGAGGATCTCACACCGGACCCTCGGCCACTCCCATTCGGTCACCCGGGTGGCGATGGAGTGGGGCAGCTCCTCTTTCACGACGGCCAGCAACTGCTCGCGGACCAGCTCGGCCACCCAGAACGCCTCGGGCACGTCGGTGACCATGTCATCCGGGTAGTACTGCGGCCCCTCGGGTAGGCGCTCCAGCACGTGGGACCGCAGGGCATCCACCCCGTCGCCGTCCCGGGCCGAGATCGGGAAGTACTGGTCGAATTCAAAACCCGAGGCGACCACCAACTGCTCGGCGATGCGGTCGCGCCCCACCCGGTCGACCTTGTTGACCACCAGGACGGTCCGGTCCTTCGGGAGCCCGGCGGCGATGAAGGCGTCTCCCCTCCCGATCGGCCCATCGGCCTCCACCAGGAATAGCACGACGTCCATGTCGGCCAGTGCAGCCCGTGCGGTGTGGTTGAGACGCTCGCCGAGCAGTGTGCGGGGCTTGTGGATGCCCGGCGTGTCGCAGAACACGGCCTGCACACCGGGACGGGTCAACACGCCGCGGATCTCGGTCCGCGTGGTCTGGGGCTTATCGGACACGATGGTGATCTTCTGACCCAGCAGTCGGTTGACCAGCGTCGACTTACCGACGTTGGGGCGTCCGGCGAGCGTCACGAACCCCGACCGGTGGCCATCTCCCGATGCCATGACCGAGCTCATGGCCGAGCCCCCGGCGCACCGATGCGCACCCGGGTGATCCGTCGACCCACCACCTGTTCCACGCCGAATCGACGGCCGGCCACCACCACGGCTTCCCCCACCACCGGCACGTGGCCCAGCGCGTCGAAGATCAGCCCACCCACGGTGTCCCAGTCCCCTTCGGGAAGGGTGTCGCCGAGCAGCTCGTCCAGTTCGTCGATCGGCATCCGACCGTGAACCCGGATCCCGCCGCCGGCCAACGTCTGGGCCAGGGGTTCCTCGTTGTCGAACTCGTCGACGATCTCGCCGACGACCTCCTCGAGGAGGTCCTCCATGGTCACCAGGCCAGCGGTGCCTCCGTACTCGTCGACCACGATGGCCAGATGGAAGCGACCGGCCTGCATCTCTCGCAGCAGGTCGTCGGCCTGCTTGGTCTCGGGGACGAATCGCGGCGGCCGAGCCAACGATCCGACCGGTTCGTCGTCCCGGCCGTCCAGATGAGCCCGCATCAGGTCCTTGGCGTGGACCACACCGACGATGTCGTCGATGCCGACGCCGCTCACCGGAATCCGGCTGTAACCGTTGCGGGCCGCCTCGGCCATGGCCCCGGCCACCGTGAGGTCCGAACCCATGGACCCCATGTCGGGCCGGGGCACCATCACCTCGCGGACCAGTCGGTCACCGAAGGCGATCACCGACTCGATGAGCTCGTGTTCCTCGGCGTCGATGGCCTCCGAGGCCAGTGCCCGGTCGGCCACGGCCAGTAGTTCCTCCTCGGACACCACCGGCGCGGCGTTTCGCAACGACCGGGGCAGCAGGCGTTCAGCCGTCGAGACGAGGCCGTCGGCCAGCCAACGAAGCGGCACGATCGTCGACAGGCGCGTCACCACGGTCGCCGACCCGATGACCACCCGGTCCAGGGAACGCAGGGCGACGGTCCGGGGCAGGACGTCGGCCAGGACGAACCCCGACACCAGCAGGGTGCTCACCGAGATGACGGCCCATCCTCCGCCGGAGCGGTCGGCCACCACTACGGCGAGGATTCCGGCAGCCGACATCCGACACGCCATCGCCACGAGGAGCACTACGCCGAGAGACCGGACACGATCCTCGAGCAGCGCGGGTAGGGCCTCGGCGCGCGGTGGCCCATCCGGAGATCCGTTCGACGGCCCGTCGCGGTCAACCAGTCGTTCCACCAGCACCTCGGCCCGGGACCGACGGATGTGCAGGATGCCCGTCTCCACGACGACCAGCAGACCCGACACCAGGGTCAGGCCGACCACCAGCCCCAGGGCCACCCCGAGGCTCACGGTCGGACCTTCCTGGGATCGACGTTCGCCTGTCGGGTCAGGTGGAGGCGTTCGCGTTCACGCATGACGGCCTCCTCGTCGGGCTCCGCGTGATCGTGTCCGAGGAGGTGCAGCACCCCGTGGACCAGCAGCAGCGCGATCTCGGTGTCGAAGTCGCCGGTGTGGTCCGCGGCCTGACGATCAGCCGCCGCCGGACACAGAACGATGTCACCCAACAGAAGTGGTACCGCCGACAGGCTGGCCGCTGTGCTGGCATCCGTGCTGGCCGCTGTGCTGGCCAACGCGAGCTCCGCCGGATCCTCCACGGGAAAGGACAGGACGTCGGTAGGACCCGACCCCTCCATGTGTTCGACGTTCAGGGCTGTCATCACCTCCTCGTCGACCACGTGCACGTGGACCTCGAGGTCACGCCCGCCCAGGCCTTCGTGGGCCAGCACGTCGGCGACCAGCAGTCGGCATGCGTCGACGTCCACCGGACGGCCGATCGAAGGCCCGACCCTCTCGTCGTCCACCACCACCGTCGGCGACCCGACGGGCCCAGGTTCCGAAAGCCCGGCTTCTGGATATCGGCCCCTCAACGGGACCCGTCACGATCTCGTCCACCGGATTCGCCCTGCTCACGCCGAACCGTGTCGCGCTCACCGGCGTCACGTTCATAGGCCTCGACGATGTCCTGCACGATGCGGTGGCGGACCACGTCGCGCGCTCCGAGGTGGACGAACGACAGTCCGTCGATGCCGACCAGCATCCGTTCCAGATCGGCCAGCCCACTGCGGCCACCGGGAACGTCGACCTGGCTGACGTCGCCGGTCACCACCACCCGGGACCCGAACCCCACCCGGGTCAGGAACATCTTCATCTGCTCGGGCGTCGTGTTCTGGGCCTCGTCGAGGATGATGAAGCTGTTGTTCAGCGTGCGACCTCGCATGAAGGCCAGCGGGGCCACCTCGACCTGGCCGCGGTCCACCAGGCGTTCGGCCGCCTCGTCATCGATCATGTCGAACAGGGCGTCGTACAACGGCCTGAGGTAGGGGTCCACCTTGGCCATCAGGTCGCCGGGCAGGAACCCGACCCGTTCCCCTGCCTCCACCAGCGGTCGGGTCAGCACGATGCGATCGACCTGGCCGGCCTGGAGGGCCTGCACGGCCATGGCCACGGCCAGCCAACTCTTACCGGTACCCGCCGGTCCGATGCCGAAGGTGATGATGCCGTCGGCCACTGCCTCGACGTAGCGCTTCTGACCGGCCGACCGGGGCCGCACCGGCTTGCCACGCGAGGTCCGGAGGATCTCGGTGGTCAACACCTCCGAGGGCCGCTCGTCGGCCCGCACCATGTCGATGGTGCGGTCCAGCGTCCGCTCGTCGATGGCCAGGCCCTGCTGGAGCAACGCCACCATCTCGCCGAACACCGTTCCGACAATCGCCGCGTGGACGCCGCCGATGGTGATCTGGGTTCCCCGCACGTGGATGGACGAACCGGGGAACGCCCCCTCGACCCGTCGGAGCAGGACATCCCGTTCCCCGACCAGGTCCGACATGAGGTCGTTGCCGGGGACGTTGACGGTGAGCGTGGTCGACTCCATGGGCGAACCACAGGGTACCGGCGCGGAAGGTGTCCCTCCGCGGGCCGGGGCTACCCTCCCGCCATGACAAGCGCTCCCGGGCTCGGCACGGGAGATCCGATCGACGACCTGGTGGGCGTGCTCGGGCGGGTGGGCATCGACGTGCTGGTCGTGGGCGAACCCGATGGCGGAATGGGCCACGTGCCGCTGGCCGCCGTGGTCGAGGTCCAACTGGCCGGATCTTGACCGGACCGGACCGGCTACGTCTACTTCCGGCGGCGCCTGCCCTTGCCACCACCCTTTCGGCCACCCTTGCCGCCGCCCCTGAGGCGACGAAGCCGTCCCTTCCCGGACTTCTCAGCGTCCAGGTCGGCCATCACCCGCGGGCTGGCCTCGTTGATGATGTCCTCAGCGGCATCCAGGAGCGCGGCGATGCTGTCGTCATCACCCAGGCCGACTGGCTCGGCCGGGGTCTCCGGGGTGACGAGGCTGCCGTGGCTCCAGTTCACGTCCACCCGACGCTTGGTGAACGACGGACAGTCGACCGGGCACCGCCAAGGGGCCTCCGGAGCGAGGTCCAGGTTGCACTTCCGGACCGTGTCCCCGTTGGAGTAGCTCCGGCTCTCGAAGTGCTTGCAGTCCTGGCGCATCGGCATGGCGCCAGTGTGGCGCGTCAGAAGCCCCTGCCGTGGGCACCATCATCGGACGCCGCCCAGCGGAGCCTGCCGACGTGACCGTTGCCGCCGATCAGCCGACCGAGCCCTCCATCTGCAACTCGATCAGGCGGCTCCACTCCACCGCGTACTCCATGGGCAGTGTCCGGGTGATCGGCTCGATGAACCCGTTGACCACCATCGACATCGCCTGCTCCTCGGTCAGCCCCCGACTCATTAGGTAGAAGAGCTGCTCGTCGGCCACCTTGGACACCGTCGCCTCGTGGCCGATCACCGCGTCGGCCGAACCGACCTCCATGTAGGGGTAGGTGTCCGAGATGCTGTCGTCATCGAGGATCAGCGCGTCGCACTGGACGTGGCTCTTGCATCCGTAGGCGTCATCCTCTACCCGAACAAGGCCCCGGTAGCTGGTCCGACCACCGTCCTTGGAGATCGACTTGGAGACGATCTTGGATGTGGTCTCCGGCGCGACGTGGGTCATCTTGGCGCCCGCGTCCTGATGCTGGCCCGGCCCTGCGTAGGCTACCGACAGCACCTCGCCCGAGGCCTTCGGTCCGGCCAGCACCACGGCCGGGTACTTCATGGTCAGGCGGGAACCGATGTTGCCGTCGATCCACTCCATGTGGCCCTCGGCCTCCACCCAGGCCCGCTTGGTGACCAGGTTGTAGACGTTCGGCGACCAGTTCTGGATGGTGGTGTAGGTGACCCGGGCCGACGGCTTGACCACGATCTCCACCACTGCCGAGTGCAGCGAGTCGGTGGTGTACACCGGCGCCGAACAACCCTCGATGTAGTGCACCTCCGAGCCCTCGTCGGCGATGATCAGCGTCCGCTCGAACTGGCCCATGTTCTCGGCGTTGATCCGGAAATAGGCCTGCAACGGCATCTCGACCTTGACGCCCGGCGGAACATAGATGAACGACCCACCGCTCCACACCGCCGAGTTGAGAGCCGAGAACTTGTTGTCGTTGGGTGGGATGATCCGACCGAAGTAGGCCCGCACGACCTCCGGGTACTCGCGCAGTGCGGTGTCCATGTCGCAGAAGATGACGCCCTGTTCCTCGAGGTCCTCGCGGTTGCGGTGGTACACCACCTCGGACTCGTACTGGGCGGTCACGCCGGCCAGGTACTTCCGCTCGGCCTCCGGGATGCCCAACTTCTCGTAGGTGTTCTTGATCGACTCGGGGACGTCGTCCCAGTTGTCGCTGAGCGACTCGGTGGGCTTGATGTAGTAGTAGATGTCGTCGAAGTCGATGCCAGAGAGGTCGCCGCCCCACCAGGGCATGGGTCGGTTGCCGAACCGCTGGAACGACTTGAGGCGGAAGTCCCGCATCCAGTCGGGCTCGCCCTTCATCCACGAAATCTCGCGGATGACGTTCTCGTCCACGCCCTTTGTGGGCTTGTAGACGTAGTCCTCCTCGTCGCTCCAGCCGAGCTTGTATCGGCTGAGATCGAGGCCCAGATCGGTGGCGGACATCGGCGAATCTCCTATTGCCGGCGGTACGGGGCGCCCGGTCGGCGAGTCGGGTGAGCAGGTGGGGATTTCCCCTACGGAGATAGTAACAATCCCCCGACCCGATCAGAAGGCCATCGGCGACCCGTTCACCAGGCCACCGACTGCCGTCCGGGAGCCGACGCAGGTGGTCAGCGGGACGATTCCAGCGAGTCAGGTGTGGTGGCGGCGCTGGCGATCCAGCCAACCCAGCAGGATGGCGATGGCCCGCGGGTCATGTCGCAGGTGGTGACTCGCCCCGGCGATGATCCGCAGGTCGGCTGAACCATGGGCACTGGCCACCACCCGGGCGTCCAGCGACGGGACGATCTCGTCGTCACCGCCGTGGACCAGCAGGAGGTCCCGCGGGGCCAGTGCCGACACCGCCCGTTCGGCCGACAGGTCCCGGAGGGCGCCGGACCAACTGCTGAAGTCCGGTGGCGAATCCGACATGGTCAGGAGCCCGGCATCACGGGCGTGCAGGAGCAACCGGCGGGGGTTGGCCGCCCAGTCCGACCAGTCGGCCGGTGCGGCAAGTGACCCCACCCCACTGATCCCATCGTCGATCGCCGCGGCACAGATGGCCAGCGCAGCACCGCTGCCGAAGCCCACCACCCACACCCGGTCTACGCCAGCCTGGCTCCGGAGGTCTGCGGCCGCCGCCACCACGTCGTCCCGCCAGCCGTCGAGGCTGAAGTCGCCCTCGGACCCGGGCATGCCCCGTAGGTACGGCACCATGGCCACCCAGCCCATCTCGGTGGCGATCCGGAAGGCCAACTCCGGGAAAGTGGACACCGAGTTGGCGCCGCCGTCGGCGCCACTGGGAAACCCATGGCAGATCACCACGCCGGGCACAACCGTCCCCGAGCCGTTGCCCGGCGGGCGAGCCAGATGGGCGGCCAGCGTGAGGTCGCCGGATGAGAACCGGTGGTTCTCGAAACCGTCGGCCGCCGGGGCCGAGGTGCTCGCTGAAGGCGGCACGTCGATCAGTCGAGTCGGCGCAGGGAGTCGCGGAACTCCCGGGACCGCTGCACGTACGCCTCGGCGTTGATCATGTTGACGTCCTCGGGCACCACACCCTCGCGCACGGTGGCCGGTACGCCGAGGGCCATCGACAGCGGTGGCACGATCTGTCCGTTCCGGACCATGGCGTTGGCTCCCACGATCGAACCGCGGCCGATCACCGCCTCGTGCAGGACCACGGCCCCCACGCCGACCAGCGCCCGATCCTCGATGGTGCAGCCCTCCAGATGGCACAGGTGTCCGAGGGTCACGTCGTCGCCCACGATGGTCGGGAGGTGGCTGGTGCAGTGCAGCACCGCGTTGTCCTGGACCGACGTCCGGGCTCCGATCCGGATCAGGTTGTCGTCAGCCCGGATCACGGCATGGGGCCACACGCTCGCACCGGGGCCCAGTTCGACACTCCCGATCACCGCGGCCAGCGGATGGACGTAAGCCGTCGGGTCGATCAGCGGGACCCGGTCACCCAACGCGTAGACGGCCATCAGTCGTGCGCCCGGTACTCGCCGTACTTCCCGCCGAGGAAGACGAGCGGCGACCCCTCGTCGACGTGGGACACCCCGACGACACGGCCCATCACGAACCAGTGATCGCCGGCGTCGACCACCTCGTGGACCGTGCAGTCGATGGACGCCAGACACGACGGGATAGCCGGCGATCCGGTGACCTCGGTGGGCTGCCAACCCGTCCCCTCCCAGGGGTCGACGTCCTTGCGGAAGAAGGCGTTGGACAGGTCGGCCTGGGCATCGGACAGCACGTTCACGCAGAAGCCGTCCGACGACGACATCCTCCCCCACGTGTGGGATTCCTTGCCCGGCAGGAAGCCAACAAACGGCGGATCCATCGACACCGACACGAAGGAACCGATCACCATGGCCAGGGGCTCGTCGCCATCCATGGCCGTCACCAACGTCACGCCGGTCGGGTACCGACCCAGCACCTTGCGGTACAGGTCCCCGTCGATCCCACTCGTGTCCTCGCTGGCGTTTTCTTCGGTCACCGCGTCAGCCACCGAGCGCTCCCTCCGTCGTCGCCCACCGATGACCGGCAGGGTCGGGGGCCGAACCTAGCGGGGGCCCGCCACCGCCCACGTGTCGTCAGCCGTAACGAGCGAGATCGTGCGACCCTCGACGGCCGCCGAGACGTGACCCACGTCGAGCCCGTCGGCCCGCTCACGTGCCGCGGCCAGCAGGTGGTCGACCTGGTCGTCGCCGTGGGCCGGATCGTGGTGGAACAGCACCAACTCGCCCACGCCGGCCTGGTGGGCCACCTCGACGGCGTAGTCCACCGTGCAGTGGCCCCAGTGGGGGCGCTCGGCGAACTCCTCGGGGGTGAACTGCGCATCGTGGATCAACAGGTCGACACCGTCGGCCAGGGCCAGCACCTGATCGTCGACCATCGTCGCATCGTCGACCGGTTGCTGGTGGTCGCTCACATAGGCGACGCTGATGCCGTTCCAGTCGACGCGGTAGCCGAACGTCCGTCCAACGTGGGGCACCGCCAGGGCCGTCACCCGTGCCGGGCCGACGTCAAAGCTCCCCTCGGGCGCGTCGTGCAACGAGACCCGCCCGGCCAGTTCCCGGTAACAGATCGGGAAGAACGGCGGGGTCATGAAGACGTCGAAGGACTCCTCCAGCGTGCTGCCCTCACCGCCGGGGCCGTACACGTCGAGACTGGTGTCGGCACAGTGCAGGGGAGCGAAGAACGGAAGCCCCTGGACGTGGTCCCAGTGCAGGTGGCTGACCAGCGCGGTGGCCCGGAAGGATCCCGACCCACACCGCTCGTCCACGCCGTAGAAGCGCAGTCCGGTTCCCAGATCGAAGATGATCGGATCACCACCGGGGACATCGAGCACCACGCACGAGGTGTTCCCCCCGTAGCGCCGGTTGTCATCACACGGGCACGGGGTGGAACCCCGGACACCGAAAAACGTGACGTCAAGTGACTCCCCCATCGAGAACCAAGGGTAGGGAAACGTCCCGACCCGATGGGGAGCATGTGACGCATCTCTCAGCGGGTTCGGTGTGACATCGGAAACGGCGCGAAACTCGCCCGATGGCCGCTGAACCCTCCTCCGCCGGTCCCCGCGCCGACTCTCCCGATGGATTTCCCGACGGATTGCCCGACGGGTTGATCGCCATCGTCAAGTCCGACTGTCCGGCCTGTTCGCTGGCTCAGCCGGTGCTGGTCGACCTCGCCGAGCGGGCTGGCCTGACCGTCTACACCCAAGACGATCCGACCTTCCCGGCCGATGCCGACTGGGTCGTCGACGACACTGACCTGACCACCAGTTGGCATCTCGACCTTGATGCCGTTCCCACCCTCCTGCGGATCGAGGGCGGCGTCGAGACGGCCCGCACGATCGGATGGGACCGCGATCGGTGGGAGCAACTCACCGGAGTCACCGGACTGGGACCCGACCTACCGCCCTTCAAGCCCGGCTGAGGATCCCTGACGGTCGATCCCGGGCGGATCGACGAACTCCGGGCCCGCTTCGGTGGCTCAGGCCTGGCCTCCCATCGGGTCGAGGTCAGTTCCCGGGAGGATGAGGCCGAAGCCATGTTCGACCGGGGCTGGACCGACGGCCTTCCCGTCGTCGCCCCGACAGAGGCCCGGGTGGCCCGGATGCTGGAGGGAACGACCCGCTCCCCGGGCGACGTGGTGGCCCTGATGCCGCCATCGCTCGTCGAGTGCACGGTGGAGAAGGTGGCCGTGAACGCGGTGCTGGCCGGCTGCCGACCCGAGTACCTGCCGGTGGTGTTGGCCGCACTGGAGGCCATCTGCACCGACGAGTTCAACATGCACGGCGTGCTGGCCACCACGATGGGCGTCGGGCCGGTGTTCGTCGTCAACGGACCCATCGCCGGGCGGATCGGCATGAACTCGGGCATCAACGTCCTGGGCCACGGCAACCGGGCCAACCTGACCATCGGCCGGGCCGTCCAACTCGTGGTGCGAAACGTGGGCGGTGGCATGCCGGGCGGCGTCGACCGGGCCACCCACGGCAGCATGGCCAAGCTCTCGTTCTGCTTCGCCGAGGACGAGGCCGCCAGTCCGTGGACGACGCTGGCCCAGGACCGCGGTTTCGACCCCTCGCAGGACGTGGTCACCGCGTTCTGCGGAGAGGCTCCTCGGATTCTGGTGGACCAACACAGTCGCTCGGCCGACTCCCTGGCCCGCTCCCTGGCCGATGGGTTGCGGTCGACCGTGTCCCCGCGGACGGTCATGGGCATGGACGGCATGCTCGTGCTGTCTCCCGAGCACATGTCCCGCTTCCGCAATGCCGGCTGGGACCGGTCCCGCTTCATGGACGAGTTGGGTGCCCACCTGATGGTCGAGACCAACGACATCCTGACCGGATCCCGCGGCATCGACGATGGCCTCCCCGCGACCATGGCCGGCCTGACCCTGCCCAAGTTCCGTCCCGGTGGCCTGCTGGTCGTCCACGCCGGTGGGCCGGCCGGCCTGTTCTCGGCCATCGTGGGAGGATGGCTGAACGGCCCGATGGGAAGCGACCCGACGAGCAGGGAGATCACTCCGTGAACGACACCGACCCGACCCCGGCGACCGCGCAGTCCGCGGAGACCACGATGCTCCTGGATCCGACGTCGGAGGCCACCCCGTCCGAACGGACCCGGACCCCACGGAAGCCCTCGCTGGACGGCCTCACCGTGGGCCTGCTGGACATCGCCAAGCCCCGGGGTGACGTCTTCCTCGACCGCCTCGAGGAACACCTCGGCCGTCGGGGAGCCGCCGTGTTGCGATTCGCCAAGCCGACCTTCACCAAGCCGGCGCCCGCTGACCTCCGACACGAGATCGCCACCCAGTGCGATGCGGTGATCGAAGCACTCGCCGATTGAGGATCGTGCACGACGTGCAGTGTGCACGACATCGACGATCTGGAACGGCGGGGACTACCCGGGGTGGTGATCGCCTCGGAACCCTTCAGAGACGCCGCGGCGGCTCAGTCCCGGGCACTCGGGCTGGAGGTGGCCACCGTGTTCACGCCCCACCCGGTCCAGGACCGGACCGACGAGGAGATGCAGGCCATGGCCGACGCCGTCCTCCACGCGGTGATCGACGCCATCACGGCAGGAGCCAACGCCGACCGCCGGTGACGGCCAGGCCGTCGACCACCAGCCGTCCAGCCACCCCGGCCGACCCCACTGCGGGGTCGTCACCTCGCCCCCACCAGGCACAACCGGTGGTCACCGGACAGTCCCCGTATGCCGGATTGCGAGCCAGGTAGACGATGGCCCCCAGGTCCAGCATCGTCTGGTTCCACGCCCATCCGGACCCGGTCGGCACCGAGGCGTCGGCCATGTCCTGCACCTCACGTGGACGGAGCCGCCGTCCCGACCATCGGGCCAGCACCCGGGCCAAGTTGGTGTCGACGATGCCCACATCAGCCT
>Ga0315329_10000509_pt1 | contig 15162 bp, 20 predicted proteins | sample M150032315metaG_FD_203459 | JGI IMG/M metagenome (GOLD analysis project Ga0315329, IMG submission 203459) | Ammonia-oxidizing marine archaeal communities from Monterey Bay, California, United States - M1 500m 32315 | ecosystem: Environmental > Aquatic > Marine > Coastal | place: USA: California...
ACATAAAAAACATAAACGACCTGGTAAACCCATTCATAATGTCTGGGTAATTAGAATGGAAATAGCCATGACCGATAAAGAAACCATTAAGTGGTGCTATGATACTTTTAACTGTGGTCACTGGGGCGAACGTAAAGTTAAACCAGAATACAAACGTCAATGGAGATGGCGAATAGCACATCGAGATGCGTTGTATGTTGCAAAGATTATCTGGCCTTATGTACAGGTTAAACTGCATAAGATAGAACAAATTATAGACCACTACGAACCAAGAGCCCAGGAACTGGGAGATAACGTCGTGGATCTGGAAACAGAGAGAATTATTAGGAGAGTATGGCCATAAAAGAATTTAAAATGAAAATACTACTGTGGATTCAAGGCTGGTCAGGTCAGCTTAATTCATGGGCCTGGAGGAAATGGGATAAACTCCATCGTCAAGACTGGGCAAAAGGCTATGATAAATGGAAGAAGAAATGAACGGAATCTTTATAACTGTCTTTACGGTGTTAGGATTTATGGTTTTATTATCGCTTTACATGTTGGTGGTGGTTCTATGATCTGGAATAAAAGATTTGAATACCCTAAGTCTCAAAGGTCCCTAATCGAGGGGAAACGTCACTATGATATTGGACAAACAAAGCTACCATCTGTTACGACTATATTGTCAGCGACTCAGTCGGAAGAGAAGAAAAAAGCTCTAGCTGACTGGAAGGCACGTCTCGGGGCACAACAGAGCGATCGAGTACGGGATATTGCAGCCTTAAGAGGGACTGCTATGCACACGTATCTGGAGGGCTATGTCCGGGGAACAGGGCACAAGGACCTGACATCCATTGGTAGAGAGGCAGAACCCATGGCCAAAAGGATAATAAGCGACGGTTTAACTGACTTAAATGAAATATGGGGCAGTGAGGTTACCCTATATTACCCAGAATTGTACGCTGGTGCGACTGATGTAGTAGGTATTTATAATGGACGCGAAAGCATAATAGATTTTAAACAAACTAACAAGCCCAAACAACGTGGCTGGATAACTGATTACTTCACCCAACTAGGGGCCTATGCGATGGCCCATAACTATGTTTATGGTACAAAGATACAGTCTGGAGTGGTCCTAATGTGTTCGAAAGACGGCTTCTTTCAGAAGTTTGAAAGCTTGGATAAGGAATTTGTAGGCTTTCAACACGACTTCCTGCGTCGCGTAGACCAATATTATAAAAATGTACCAAATACAAAAGAGGGTCAAGGTACAAAAAATGATCAATAAGTATAGTAAATTAGCCATTAATTTAAATTGTACCTCTGTATACACCTTTTTTATGAAAATTTTTTATTTTTTTTTTTCTAAAAAAGTGAGGTACAATTGGTACAATTCAAAAAAGATAGATATACCAACACTTAATCGTTCATTTTTGTACCTAGAGCTCTGGTACAATCAAGGTACAATTGGTACAATTGTTCAAAAAGCAAGCAATACCAACAAGTTAAGGGTCGCGCGCACATGAATGACATAAATAAATTTATATTTTATAAATCCTGGAGTATACAATAAAGATGACTAGGAAGAAGAAATCAAAATATAAACATGTAATAATTAATAAAAAGAAATATTATTTTTATACAATTGACTGGATCGATATCACGGGGGATGCGGGGCATGCCAGTGCCGATGAGTTTAATAAGTTTGAATGTGCTCGCATGATTACTCATGCCTATATATTTAGGAAAACTAAAAAGTTTATCTGGACCTTCAGTAGTTATGACACAAAGGATGAAGTTTTTTCTGATAGAAATGTTATGCCGATTGGCTGTGTATTAAAGACAACTAAACTGGTTCTTTAGTTTTTTCAATTAAGTTATTAACTCTTTTCATTTTTCTCATTTTAGCAACCAGCTCTTCTTTTCGGTTAATCTTATCTTCTGCTGTCAAATCTCTGGTATATATTTCCTTACGATCTACAAATAGTCCCATAGCTTTTGCGATGTGTGACTCAAAGGGAGCTGCCTTGGCTGCATGCGGGTGCCCCTCTTCCACCATTTTGGATAGATTAATCTGTCTTTTAAGATAGTTATGTCTATTAACTATAAATGATTTATTAACTTCGTTCATTCGCTTAGTTAAATACATTTGGATTTGAGGGTTTTGTTGGAGTCCATATGCTTCTTGTGACGCATTCTTTGGAGCATATCCTGCATGTATTGCTGCGTCTTTAGCGGTAGTTCTACCTTCATTTGTTACTAAATATTCGCAGAATCTACGTTGCATTTCAGTTAGTTCTATTGGGTAACCTGCTTTCTTTTTGACAACTGGTTGTTTCATACTTGCTTTATACATAAAATCTTATATAAAAGAAAGTAATAATAATATGAGTATAAGAGGAAAGAAATTAAATGACATTGAACGGTAAAGTCAAGTGGTTTAATCCTACCAAAGGGTATGGTTTTATTTCACGAGACGATGATTCGAAAGATGTTTTTGTACATTCTTCAGCAGTAAAAGACGCTGGTTTAAGTGGCTTAGCTGAAGGTGAAGCAATAACATTCGACGTTGAAGAGGGTGCAAAAGGCCCATCCGCTGTTAATCTGCAGAAAGGTTAAACGGCGTAGGAATGGACGGAAGAACATTCAGACAAGTATTGCAAAAGTTTTTTGATGCACCCGGTGGTGTGTGTCTAGATGCCCGAGTACAGGTAGAGTTACCTAATGGTGAAATGCAAGACATTGGAGAAATTAAATTGTTGCAAAATAGAATTTTAGCAGCTACAGAAACTCATAGATTAGTTTTAAAATTAAATGCTCCGCCAGGCCAGAGGACTTTAGGAAAGATTATAGGTCGTTTGTAATTGACGAGGTGTACTTGATAAAAAACGAACGTCAATTATGGAAGAAATTAAAGGATGAGACTCCTTCGATATCGTGGATTAGGATTGAAAACTGGGCTTTACCCGGTACTCCTGATCTATTGGGTTATAATTCTAATGGCACCTTTTTCACAGTAGAGTTAAAGTTCACTAAAGTACAGTCTGTGAGGCTCTCTCCTCACCAGATTTCTTTTCATGTAAGACATCCAAAAAATACCTTTATCCTTGTTGCTTGTGCCCCGAAGCTTGGGCACTTTCGCTTGTACCCTGGTTCCCTGATCCTGGAACTGAATCACGCGGGTCTCGAGCTTGAACCCTTGACCCGGGGCCTAAGGGCTTGTGCCCTGAAGCTTGAGAGCTTGTAAGCTTGGCCGCTTGAGCTCTAGCGAGCTTGCGCATTTCCTTATAATATTTGGGATGTTTGAATTCCATTAGTGTTTACCGTATATAACACGCTTTGTTCCCCGGTCCCAGCACTTCCTGCAATCTAGACATTTATTCCCTTGACGGGAAGCCGGGCAGGTAACCTGAGCGTGGTCTGTGGTTACGCCGGACGTGTACGGCCACCAGGACGGCGGCGTTGCCTGATCATTCATATGATCGGATAATACTATCTTTAAATTTTTTGGAACAACAGCTGGATCCATGAGCTTCAGGAACCGGGCTTCACGTGTGGGCAGCCAGTGTCTGGTCCCCGGCGTGAGCTTGCACACTTCAAAAATATTTTTTAAATGCTGCACAGACTGCAGGTCCCCTGAGTCATGCCACCTGAACACGGGTTGACCGGTCACTAGCGTGACCATTGCTTCAATCCATCGCGGATCGTGGAGCCGGTCCAGGCGTCTGGTCATTGCTTCTTTTACATTTGGAAATCTATACCGGCCCTTCAGGGCATAACAGCCGCTGCAGGTCGAGCCCGGGACCTTGGCCAGCTTGGCGCCTGTAATACATTGCGACGCCGGCAGGTTGATTGATGGTCCAGGCATCTTGTTTGGTGCGCTGAGTCCTCCGGTTATTTGTGTTGCTTCTTTTTTAAGCATTTTAAAAATTTTTCTACTTTCTTTATATATGACGGTGCCAGCTCATTATGTGGTCTAATAAAATAATCTAGCAGCCAGTATTTCTTTTTCATAATCCTATAATATCCTATGCTTGAGCTCTTGTCAAGCTTGGTCCCTATCCATTTTTTTCTTGAACCAGTTAACGTTGCCGGTCGGGAATACGCTTGAGCGCTTGCGCGCTTGAGCTCTTACTTTTTTTTTATTTTTTTATTTTTTTTCATTGGGGCTCCAGCCTTCAGGGAAGCACAGCTCTAGCGTATGAGTCCCCTGGAGATTTTTTTCATTAATTTTTACTTGCAGCTCGTCGACTGCTGTTTGGATCTGGTCCCCGATCCAGGTAGGATTGATGGGGATGTCCCCACCAATCCGGTAAATTATTTTATATTCCATGTCCATCAGTCTAATAGGACCATATATTCTTTAGCAAAGTACTGACGGAAAAAGTTTATTCCGGCTCGTACTAGTTGCCAGTCTTTTTGGTGTTCACTGAAGCCCGGCTCCTGGTTCGTTGCGGCATCCTTGCGCTCCGCGGCCAGATTTAACTCAATTGTTTTATCGTAAACAACAGCCGCGAATTCCGGCAGTTCAATTGACTCACCGCTAAACGGGTTCTGACGTGTTACCATCTCTGTGCTCGTCTCACCTGCAGTCAACGTATATGGTAACTTCATTTTTTTATTATTATACATTATTGTTTGTTTCATTATTTCTCCTTTTTTAAAATCTTATAATATCCCAGGTCCCCTGTCAAGCTTGAAAACTGACGGGCCCACCCTCCCGCTTGAAACCTTACATATTATATAAATATATTTTTTTTCATATTAACCCATATGCATTTACTTAAGAATGCATATGAGCAAAACCTGGCGCAATGTATAGGCCGGCCGCAGAGCGCGTGATTTTTATTCATATTCCTGATCCCAGATCCAACTGTCTATGTAAGAGTACTCTTACAAAATACGCACTATGCATAGTACGAATCAATTGGATCAGGGATCAGGTGTAATTGCTATTCTCCCGCGTTAACCAGAGTAAGCATCACACAACCTGATCCCAGATCCATTGAACAGTCTCATCGGCCGTATTAGTACAATGGATCAGGGATCAGTTGCTGTCCTGTGCAGGTCGGCATGACGCAAGCGATTACATACCATGTAGAATTCCCAGCGTAAGACCTGTACTATAGCGGTTAATTTCCCGCAGTTACAACATCTGATCTCAGATCTATTGGAATGTGGCTTTCTCTGGGTGTTAACAGAGGCCTCCCGCCAATCACAGTTGCACCTGTGCCAATAGATCTGAGATCAGAGCTTGTAGCTTGAACCCTTACATTTTATATAAATATAAAAAAATTTTTTTTCAATCTCAGGTTGTATCTTCTTTCTGCAACTTGCAGTTGCGTTTTTTTACTGCCAACTGCAAGTATGCTTAAATGTTATATTAAGTTTTTTTAAATAATATAAAATAATATATAATCCCATTGACAAAGAATGTCAATAGTGTAAATTAAAAATAATGCAAAATAAAAATAAAAAGGAGAATACATGAGTAGAATACGATTAAATCAAGAGTATAGAAATAAGATTGCCAATAGAATGAGAGTACATTTAGAGGCAGAAGATACTCACGAAAAAGAAACTTATGACAATTTAAAAGGCGACCAAATTGACATAAATGACAATGCTTGGAGAATTGCTGAAGAAATAGTTAGACGACATTATACACCAAGTGATGTTGAAAAAGCATACTACCTACAAAATAAATTTGAGAATGTGAACACTATTGCAAAAGATAGTTGTTTTCATTTTCATTATTTAGGCAAAAAGGAAACAAGAGATTATGACAATAATCTTAAAATTGAGGAGAATGTACCAATAGAAAAACATTTTGACTTCCGATTAAGTGGGAGCATTGATACTGAAAATAATTCTTCTCATTCAAGAGGCGACAATGAATATGGTTATGCTTTGTTTAGAGACGAGTTAAAAGCACAAGATAATTGCAACCCAGATATTTTGATTGAACAAGAGGGCAAAGAAAATAACCCACATTTAACAAAATTTAAAGACGCAAATGACAAATATCTTGGAGATGATGACAAGGGTTATGGCAAAGAATGGAATGAGAAGTATCAATTAGATTTAATCGGTAGGGAGTATTGCCGAGATAGAACTTTACTTTGTTCAGAACAAGAGTTTATGATGTTGCAAGATTGGAAAATTGCAAAAGGTAAATTTGTAATTGCACATGGTAAATGGATTAAATCTATTTTAAACCAGATGAAAGAAATTAAAATCGGTTTAAAAGGTTATAAATATTTAGACGAGGCGATTGAGTTATCAAAAGAACTTGGTTTGAATATGAATGACGCAGAAATAATCAGAACAAACTCAACTGGGCTTGTAATCTATAATCCTAAAAATCTAGCAGATAGAATAAAAGGAATGAAGAACAATAGACCTAAAACTCAAGCAGAAAAAATAGCCGAGAGAATGGCTTATATGGCACAATCAGAAGTTGCAAATTAATTTTTTCTAACTATTGACTGTAGTTGTTTTCTCCTGTATACTCCCACTAATTAACATACAGGAGAAACATGACAATAAAAAACATATACAACATGAAAGACAATCAAACTTTCATAATCAAATACACTAAACTAGACGGAGAGGAAGTTGTTAGAAATGGCAAATTCATCATTGGTAAATGTGGTGAGTGGGTTTCTAAAACAGGACACAAACTTTTTACATATTTTGATGTTGACCAGTCTAGTGCAATGGGTGGAGATAGATACAGATGTGCTAGAGATAATTGGGAGATAAAATAATGGAAAAACTAAAACTAGAAATCATAAAAAAAGTTATGATGTTAGATACTCTTAAAGAAGTTAAAAATATGCGTGAGAATATTTGTGACGCAATTTCAAGAGAGTGTGAGTTGGAAGATAAGAACGAACAAGAGTATGAAAAATGGAAAGCAAATCAACTTAATGTTTAAAGATTTGTTTTTGATAATTTTAGGCGTGATAATTTCTCACGCCTATTTTTATTGGCAAGATTATAAAAACAAAAAAGAAATAAAAAAACAAGAGAGGTTAAATGCAATTAAATAATGATGAGGGCAACATTGGAATTATTACTAATGAAAGAATAATTGAAAACTTACAAGAAGATAAAAAAAACTTATACAAAGTAGTGGACAAGTTAGAACAAAGAATTGCAACACTTGAAAAAGTTTTGCAGAGCCATGCAAAAGTAATTGGAGAAATAAGGGAGAAAAAAGATGAGTGATTATAATTGGTGTCATAATCCAGATTGCCATAAGATTGAAACTCAATCAAGGGTGCGAGGAACTGGCGACAATAAAGTTTTAAGAACTAGAAAAATAAGAGTAAGAGATTTTTCTGGTTATCATTGGTTTCAAGGTTGGGAAAACCATTTCTGTAATGTTAGTTGTTTTTTTCAATTTATGAAAGTACATTATCAAGAGGTAGTAAATATTGCCCCTGTTAAGAAACCAAGTGAAACTCCAATTCAAGTTGTTACAACAAAGTCGCAAGATTATAGAATGAGATACAATGGCAATGATTATGAAAAAGTACCATTCACATCAACAGCAACAACAATCACATTAAAGAACACTTGACCGAAGAATAGTACAATGATAATAATTATATATTAAATACAGGAGAATAATGAAAACAAAAAAAGAAAAAGCATTTGGCAATTCAAAATCTTTTGGCAAAGATATTTTATTTCCAAAACATTTAACACCGAAGATAATCCACTCGGCTTTGTTTATTCATAATGCAGATTGCAAAGAAGAAACAATTAAACGAGTTGAACATTGTGCAAAAGAAATCGGAGACGAGTGCATGAGTTATGCAATGGCTTTGTTAGTGTTGCCAACTCTAATGAATAATATGCAACAATCAGATGAATATAAAACTTGGCAACAATCTAGGATTAAAACTTTAAACTAACTAAAGAACTCTTACCAATAAGAGTGTTACCTGTGACGAGGCGTCTTGCGACGCCTCGTTTTTTTTTTAATCCTAGCTTATCCTATGCAAATACTGCATACCTAAAGCTATGCAGTTTAATCATCAAGTATAGGTTGAATTTTTTTTCTTAATAGAGGTACCACTTCAGGTTGTGCACAGCTTGAAAACTATCGGGCCCACCCCCCCAAACCAAAAAAAAGGGGTCCCAATCTTACCCTTTATTGCTTAATTCAGACGGTTATGGTAAGGTTTTTTTCATTTCGGGTTTTATATGAATAATGCAAAAAATATTATAAAAAATTTATCGACAGAAGAAGCCAACGAATTAGCCAGCATAGAACTTGACGAAGCATTGGACCAAATGCAGGATTTGGTTAAAAATGATTTTTTAAATTTTGTAAAATATATGTGGCCTGAATTTATTGAAGGTGAACATCATAGACTCATTGGTGAGAAATTTAACGCCCTGGCTTCCGGTAAAATTAACCGTTTAATCGTGAACATGCCTCCAAGGCATACGAAATCTGAATTTGCGTCCTATTTACTACCAGCATGGATGATAGGTAGAAACCCAGCTTACAAAATTATTCAAGCAACTCATACAGCAGATCTTGCAATTGACTTTGGTCGTAAGACAAAGAATCTTATTGATGAGCAAAAGTACGGAGAAATGTTTAACACTAGACTTCAAGAAGATTCCCAGGCAGCTGGAAAATGGAAAACCCAGCAGGGCGGAGAGTATTTCGCAGCTGGTGTCGGCGGAGCGATCACAGGTCGTGGTGCTGACCTTTTAATTATTGATGATCCCCACAAAGAACAAGATGTAAGAGCAGATGGTAAGTCTTTTGATAAGGCGTGGAACTGGTATATGGCAGGTCCAAGACAACGTCTTCAACCTGGTGGTAAAATTGTTATTGTAATGACTCGTTGGTCTACTAAGGACCTAACTGGTCAACTTGTTCAGTCAATGTCCTCTGAAGATGGTGATAAATGGGATGTGGTTGAACTTCCAGCTATCATGCCAAGCGGCGAACCCGTATGGCCCGGTTATTGGAAATTGGAAGAATTAGAAAAAACAAAAGCCTCGATCCCTGTTTCCAATTGGAATGCCCAATATATGCAGCAACCGACTGCTGAAGAAGGAGCCATTATCAAGCGTGAATGGTGGAAAGACTGGACACATAAAGAGCCACCTAAAATAGAATATACAATTCAAAGCTACGATACCGCTTTTATGAAAAAAGAAACAGCCGACTTTTCGGCAGTGACCACTTGGGGTGTTTTTCATAGAGAGGACACTGGTCATAATATAATTTTACTAAGTGCGTTTAAAGACAGGTACGAGTTCCCTGAACTACGGAGAGTTGCTCAGGAAGAGTACATGTACTGGCGTCCGGACATGGTTATAATCGAGGCCAAGGCATCAGGGATTCCTCTGACTCACGAGCTTCGGCAAATGGATATACCTGTAATTAACTTTACACCGTCGAGAGGCAATGATAAACACGTAAGAGTGAACTCAATCGCTCCTCTTTTTGAGGCGGGGAAGATTTGGGCACCGAAACACGAACACTTTGCGCAGGAAGTGATCGAGGAGTGTGCGTCGTTTCCATATGGCGATCATGATGACTACGTCGATAGTACGACACAAGCGATCATGCGTGTAAGACAGGGAGGACTCGTTCCGCATCCCGAAGATTACAAAGAGGAAAAAATTGTAAGGAGTAATCAATTGAAATATTATGGCTAGACGAATTATTATCGAAGAAATTTTAAATCTCATTAAAGGTCTTGGTGGAAATCCCCAAAAATTTATGGGAACTAAAACCAATATTAATTTTTTAGGAAAAGGACCGAAACAAGCCCTGTTCCAGGGTCAGATAGACATAGATGGCTTAATGAACTCCGGGTTTCCTCTAGAAAGAGTTATTGGCGAAGCGGAAACGGCTGGAGGCTACGCGGTTGCAAACAAATTAAACGATATTCAACTACAACGTCTAAAAGACAATTTAATTACGCTTCAAAAAGCTTATAATCCACCTGCGAACATCACAGATATGGCATCAAGAACCGGGGATCTGACACAAGAGGGTTTAGGATCTTTAAGAACAACTCAAATGTTGGAACAACAGAGACCTTTATTTGATCAAGTAGGAAAACTAGCCGAAGCAGAAAGTGCTGCTATGAGAAAAGCGGGACTAGATCCTTCTAAGCAAGCTGATTTTTTTAAATGGGAAGAAATTAAAAAAAGTAGAGGGGTGGGATCAATTTCTGATGATTTAGATGCAGAAGAAAATCTTTTACCGACGGGTGGTTTAATGACTCGTATTAGCGATCGGATGAAAAAAATTCAACAAATGTCCGATGAGTTAGGACAAGTTGGTAAAGGCGAGGTTGACAAAGCTGGAACGTATGAATTTATAGATCCTACCGCTGAAAAAGCGTCCTATGCAAGCAGATTTAATCCAAAAAATGAAGTTCATGTTCAAAAAGCAGAAGCACTTTTAAAAGATCCGCAAATCAAAGGTGTTTATACCGAAGCAGAAGTAAAAAACGCTTATGATTTTGAAGGTTTGTACCAATCTCATTTTGATAAGGGCCATGTAGACGTTGCGAGGCTTTTAGAGCAGGAGGGGCACAATATTCCGCAGATGAGAGCATCTGCTAGAGACGCATTACTACTATTGATGAAAAAAGAAGGTCAAACAGGGAGCGGTTTAAGAGATTTTGTAAAGGAAATAGACTTTAAATACATTACTGAAGGCGGAGGAGGCCGAGAAGGTGATCCGATTAATTTATTTGTAAAATATTTTGGAAAAAATGCTACAGAAAATTTGCCGAAAAATGCGACTAAGGAAAATATCGACGCATTTACCGATTTTATTGTAAACGCTAAAGATTCACGTGGAAGAGGCATTAACGATCCGTTTTTTGACAGAGAAGCTATAGATTTTTCAGAATTTACGGTTAACAGACCTTATGGTTTGGGTACTGACGATATTCCTTTTGCAAGCGGTGGCAGAGCTGGTTTTAAATGGGGATCAGGTTTATCTAAAACTTTACTAAGAAAAATTAATAAAAAAGTGATTAAAGATGCTGTCGACGATATTTTTCCAACGGGTGATTATAAATATGATGCATCAATGGCGGCAGAAGCTTTAGTTGAAAATAATCCTAAACTTTTTGGCGGTAAACTTCTGGATGATCTTACTGATCGTGCTCAGACGGATGTTTATGGTTTAGTATTAGACGAAGTCCAGATGAGGTTTGGGTTGCAGGTTAGAAAAAACATGGGAATCAAAAGTTTAATAAAAGGTGTTGATGAAAAATTTGGTGAAGGAACACTTCAAAGAGCATCCGATTTACCCAAAGGAACTAAATATGAAACTCTAGAAGCTGTTAAAGATTTTGAAACAAGAAACAGAACCTTTTCACCAAATAGAGAAAAGATAAAAGCATACTATCAAGGTAAAATTGATGATGAGCTTTTAGATAAGATATTGGCAGATAATGATCCTCAAAGAGTAGCAGAAATTTTAGCAACGATCGATGAAGCGTTGTTAATGCAGGAACGAGGCATGGGCCCAGAAACAATTATGCAAACTCTTAAAGATTCCTGGGGAAGAAAGCCAAGTGCATCTGGTGGTCTAGCTAAGATTCTGGAGGTCTAATGGCATTAATAACATGGCAAGACTTATTAGACCGAGCTTCGAGGACCACAGGAGAAAGTCCGATAATAGCCAATTCTACAGAATATAAAAAAGCTTTTGATTATTATATTAACAAATGGCGTTCGGGTGATACACACCAAAAGATTCAATATAAAAACCTGCCTAAAAAAGCTCAATTAAGCCGGATTATTAATTTAATTCAATTAAATTTAAAAGCTAATAAGGGAAAATTTGCACCAGGAATAGGCTATAAGAGTATCAATATAGATCCAAAACTTAAATGGGATGTGCTAGTTAAAAAACCTGGTTTTAAGAACGAGTTTGAAAGTTATTTAAAAAGAAGTGAGAGTGCTGGAGTACAGGCTATTGCTAAAAAGAAAATTCCTTTAAAAGATAAATATAATGCCTTGGACCACTGGCAAAAAACCACTGCAAGAAAAGCTGTTGACGCCAAGCTCGTAAGAGGAGGAAGGATTTCTATGAGTGAATTTGCTCCTCTAACAAATTTTAAAAGGCAGCACCTTTTGCAGATGATAAACATGTGGGATAAACCTTTTCCTAAACTTAAGGCGGATGGTAGTAATCTGAGGGAAATACAGCTTATTGCAAGGGCGAAGGATTTTAAGGAATTTTTTAAAGATAATAATATTGAAGTTTTTAGAAAACCAAAATATGTAACTAAAAAACCCGGTTTGATTAAAGGGGATGAAAGAGCCGGAAACATTTTTTTTACGGATGTAACAAAGAATAAAGCTAAATTAAAGGCTTTAACTGGTTTTTTAAATTTAGGTCAAATTCCTTCTTCGAAGATAAGAAATCAAGCGGTCCAGCTTTCAAAAGATCATCCGCTTTATGAAGATACTGGTAGAAATTTTAGAAAATTTCTTGAGGCGGCCAAAAAAAATATTAATACAACAATTGAAGGTTACAATGATAAAGGACTTAGAAAATTTTTAACAGAACATCCAAAACTATTTAAAAATGCAACTGCAATGTTCGATTCTGGGCGCGGTAGAATTATTTATGCTGACATAAATAAATTAAAAGAGATGGACCTATCCAAACTTCGACAGAATCTTAAGCTTGAGGTTGAGCATAATAGAGCGATTGGGGATTATTGGAAAAACCTTACCAAGGACGGTAAAATTAATGCTAAAAATAGATTATTATTTGATGCAGAGTTTGGCCATAACTTATCACTAGATACTGGTCAATATAATAAATCCTTAAAAAGAAATTTGACTAGTTGGATAGAAAGTCCACTTAATGCACACAAAACCACTCAGATCGATGCTTTAAGTAAAGAGATGGCTAATCTTGGTCATCGTTTTTATGCTGGGGGAAAATGGAGAGGAAGAGAAATAGAAATTAAACCAGGATATCGAGATACAGTAGTTAATTCATGGAGACAAGCTATTCAGAGAAGTACGGGCCTAAAATGGAGCGAGTTACTTAAAGATCGTACACTTGCAAACTCATTAACCAAAGCTATGGAGGATGTTGCTTTAAATCCTAAACAGTTAAGGATGATAGGCGATATGTTTGGGTGTCCACGAACTTTTAAATCTTATGAGGAAGGAGGAAGAGTTCGACTGCAAGCAGGAGGACAAGGTCTTGAAGCTTGTGTAAGTACAAAATTAAAACAACCTGGGGCTATGGAGAAAATTGCAGCACTCCCTGAAGAAGTTGGTGGGGCGTTAGGTAAATTAAAAAATATATCCAGGGGATTTTTAGGGGCACTCGGAAGATTTGGCCCGACAGCCGGTAAGTATGGAGCAATAGCTGCATTGGGTGCAGTTGCTCAGCCACTCGTTAAACAATTCATGAACGACGATCCTTTTACTTATTTAACAGATCCGGATCAACAAGCAGGAATGCTAGAAGCATTGATCGAAGGAGAAAGACCAAAACCTCCAAGTGAAATTTTGGACTGGGGTAGTACAGCAGGAATGGTAGGTGCTACAGCAGCCACGGTCCCTGGTACCGGAGCTATGTACAAATATCGAAGAGGCCTGTTAGAGAAAAAAATACCTAAAGCGGGTCCGTTTACTGAAAAAGGTATTGGTCCAGGCTCTACTACGATAGGGCCTAGAGGAAAAGGATACGGCGTACCTCGAGCAGCCATGGGTCCAATAATGAAATACATTTCAGGGATGTATACTCCTGCAGGACTCCTTGCTCATGAACCATTACGAATTGCACAAATGAGAAGAGAAGGAGAGAGCTGGGGAGAAATAGCTAAGAGTCCAACGTTATGGATGGGACCAGCATTCGCTGATACGATGACAAAAATTGCAACTGCTGGAATGAAACCAGGTTCTAAATTAGCTAGAGCTCTAAGTTTAGGAATGAGTAGACCCATGTTAAAAACAGTTTCAAGAAGATTCGGAATGCCGGGACTTGCACTATCAGCAGGACTATCGGGTTATGATTTATGGAAAGATTATAAAAAGAAAAGAGGCTTCTTTGCACGGGATGAGGAATAATTATGCTACCGATAGTTGCAAGAGGAATAGCAAGTTTAGCCAGTCGAATGATTGCAAGAAATCCTCGACTTGGAAAAAATTTACTTAGTCTTTTTAATAAAAAACCTAAAGGCATTGCCGTGTATCGTGGAGAGCCATGGAAAACTAGATCGACGTTAGATCAGATGGCAAAGATGATGTATGGTACAGGAACAGGGGGACAATCTAATAATCCTTTGAGGTTTGGAGCAACGGGAAGATGGTTTACACGTAATCCTAAAGGTGCAAGACTATATGCTGGACTAGCAGAACCAGGTCGGATTAAAAAACTTGTTTTATCTCCTAAAGAATTAAAAATAGCTGAAAAACTTAGTAAAAAATTACATAACGTTGAAGATAGGGGCCAAAGAGGATATGGACTTGTTGTTCCTAAAGGAGCACTCCCAAGAGCAAAAACAGATTACTTACAAACTTTTATTACTAACTTTTATAAAGCTATTGGTAAAAGAGGTCTTAAAGATGGAGGTCTCGCGCAGATTCTGAATGTATGATAAATAAAACATTAACTAAAAACATGAAACATGTGAAATGGAAGGAAATTCCACCTGTAAAAGGACCTAATTCACAAGGGTTGAATGTTCCTGTAAAACAAGCTAAAACATTGGAGAACTCGAGGAAAATAAATGGCAGACATAGACAAAGCTCTACCTAACGTAGAGCAAACGATAACACTTCCACCTGAAGAAGAAATCATTGCTCAAAAAGAAACGGGAATAACTCAAGTTAGTCCTGATGATGTTAAAGTCGAGCAACAAGATGATGGCAGCGTTGAAATAAATTTTAATCCGAATGCGGTTAATCAACCGGGCGGAGAAGGTCATTTTGACAATTTAGCAGACCTACTACCAGACGATGTTTTGGGCAGATTAGGATCAGAATTAAATGAAAATTACTCGCAGTATAAAAATTCCAGAAAAGATTGGGAAGATACTTATACTAGAGGTTTAGATCTTTTAGGATTTAAATACCAAAATCCCACACAACCTTTTCAAGGAGCCAGTGGTGCAACTCACCCCGTCCTTGCTGAAGCGGTAACACAAT
>Ga0315329_10000510_pt1 | contig 15158 bp, 18 predicted proteins | sample M150032315metaG_FD_203459 | JGI IMG/M metagenome (GOLD analysis project Ga0315329, IMG submission 203459) | Ammonia-oxidizing marine archaeal communities from Monterey Bay, California, United States - M1 500m 32315 | ecosystem: Environmental > Aquatic > Marine > Coastal | place: USA: California...
ATTGATTGCCCTTAGGAGCAGTTCTAGGATGGCCCAATTTCTTCAGGCCGAAGATGAATAGTGCTGCGGAAACAAGGTATCCGAAACTAACCCAATCGCCTATCATGTTCAGCCCCTCCTCTTTTTGCCAGCAATCATATTCAACATTCGATTAGTGACCGCAAAGCCACCTACTACGTTGATCATTGCCAAGGTTATTGCAACAAATGCTAAGATTCCTGAAACGACGGTATTGCCACCGTCATATGCGACATTGGCTCCTAGTAATGCTCCAACAACACTGATTCCAGAAATTGCATTTGCACCACTCATCAATGGAGTGTGTAGCATTGAAGGTACTTTGGTAATCAATTCAAATCCGAGGAAAATCGCTAGAACGAATAGTGTAATTGATCCAATTAGTGTTACAGGCTCCATCAGAGAGCACCCCCTAGACGAGTTTGTTTTGGATGTAAATCTCCATCCTTGCAGATTAATACTCCACCCATTCCATTCACGTGGAAATCGCTGCCCTCAGGGGCGCCCACTAGGATGTCATCATCCTCGGAGACAGTGAAACCATTTTCCTTGTCAACGAGGCTTGTGATGAATGTAGTTAGGTTGTTAGAGTAAAGCATGGATGCAGTATTTGCAAGAGTGCCAGGTAAATTGGAAGTTCCAACAATGATTACTCCATTATCGGTGGTGAAAATTTCACCAGGTTTTGTTAACTCACAATTTCCTCCAACATCAGCATTCATGTCGACTACTACTGCTCCAGATTTGAATTCCGCTACAGCGCTTGCAGGGACGGTTATTGGCGCAGGCCTTCCGAAAATACGGGCGGTAGTGACAATGATGTCAGCATCAGCAGCAACTCCACAAACAGTATCGTTTACTTTCTGAATAAATTCCATTGTGAGTGGTTTTGCATATCCGGATTCATCCTCAAAATCATCCATACCATCGACCTCGATAAAGCGTCCTCCTACCGATTCAATCTGCTCAGCAGCACTCTTGCGAACATCTGAAGCATATACTACTGCACCTAGCCTTTTGGCGGTTGCAATGGCCTGTAGACCAGCAACACCAGAGCCCATGATTACGACCTTTGCCGGTCGAATAGTTCCTGCACTTGTGGTCATCATTGGAATTCCCCTTGGAACATGTGCTGCCCCTAGAAGAACCGCTTTGTAACCAGCAAGATTATCCTGGCTTGAATTTACGTCCATAGATTGTGCTCGGCTTAGTCTGCGAGGTATCATGTCCATACTCATTAGAGTAATTCCACCATCGATGCATGCCTGTACCTTCTCAGGATGTCGGAATGGATCAGCTACGCATGCAACAATTTGTCCTTTCGACAATTCTGATGCATCTGGAATTCTGATGCTGATGAGAATATCGCATGAGAGAACAGTCGCTCTATCGGAAATAGTTGCACCGGCATTTGAATATTCATCGTCATTGTAATTAGCAGCAATACCTGCACCTTTTTCAACGATGACTTCAAACCCAGATTTCATCAATTTCTTCATACTTCCCGGGACAATTGCCACACGTGTTTCGCCCTTTGGTTCCATTGGAACTCCGATTTTCATGACATCACCTCGCATGTGCCTAAGCACACCGACAAATGCGTCGACCAGCATCCGGTTCTTGAACGACTCGGTCACCTTTGGTAAATTCGGTGTTCGACACAACACCGCCTTGCTTATGGACGGAGGGCGTCTGGGCACCCTCACTGGAGTGTCAAACTATGGCTACCGGACGAAGAAAAATTGCAGTAATTGGAGCAGGAAATGTTGGAGCGACTTGTGCATTTGTACTAGCAGAGATGAAAATTGCAGACATTGTAATGCTCGATATTTTTGAGGGATTTGCAAAGGGTAAAGCCCTTGATATGAGCCAAAATGGAAACGTTTTGAATTATGACGGTGGGATTACCGGAACATCAGATTATTCCGATATCGCAGACTGTGATGTCATCGTTGTTACTAGCGGATTCCCACGTAAACCCGGAATGACTCGAGAGGATTTGATTGGCAAGAATGCCGAGATTGTCAGCCAAGTCGGTGCTGGAATCAGGGATCATGCCCCAAATGCCATTGTGATTATGGTCACCAACCCGCTTGATTTGATGACTTACCACATGCAGAAGGTCACAGGATTCCCTGCCAACCGTGTAATCGGTCAGGCTGGAATTCTCGACAGTGCTCGCATGGCCCATTTCATCGCTCTAGAATTGAATTGTGCAGAAGAGGATGTGAGCCCAATGGTCCTCGGAGGACATGGCGATACTATGGTTCCATTACCACGCTATACTACTGTAGGCGGGATTCCAATCACTCAACTGATTAGCGAGGAGAAAATCGCAGCAATTAGTGCACGTACTGCAAGCGGCGGCGGCGAGATTGTCAAACTGCTTGAGAGAGGTTCGGCATTCTATGCACCAGGTTCAGCAGCTGCAATAATGGCGGAGGCGGTATTGAATGACCGCCGAAGATTGATTCCAGCAAGTTGCCACCTAACAGGACAATACGGTCTCGAAGATGTTTACATCGGAGTGCCTTGTATCCTAGGAGCCAATGGTGTCGAGAGGATTTTCGAGTTAGAGTTGACCGATGCTGAACTTGAGAGTCTACAAGGTTCAGGAAATTTCTACAAAAGCCAACTCTCCGAGATTCTTGGATATTGATTCAAACGAATATGATCCAGTATCCTATTCCAAACACCACTACATCGCAAATTGCGTGAGTCACAAATGGAACCCAGATACTTCGGTATTTCATGTATAGCCAACTGAAGACTGAACCGCCAACAAAGAGCCCAAAGCAAGCCAGCAGGTTTAGCCACAATGGGAATCCAAGGAAATATAGTGCAAAGAAGTGATGCAGAACAAAGATACCTGCAGAGAGGAAAATCGTTTTCCACATACCATTGATTACTGCTTCAGCCTTCTCGACGATGAACCAGCGGAACACATATTCCTCTAGGACTGAGTTTCCAAATGTCCAGAATATCGCACCTGCGATGTACGTACTTGCAACTGTTAGGCCAAAAGGACTCACTGCATCCCTAATTTCTGAGGAATTCACATTATCGATACCAAAAATCATCCATGCTGCAAGCATGATAATTGCGAAAGAAGCACCAAGAATTAGCGCTTCTTTGAATCCACCATTTTGTGGTTTGGACCACGAGATTGGCAAATTATCCACCTTCAATCTCCAAATTAATGGCAATCCTAGCATCCACAATTTTGAGGTAAACCATGATATTTGACCAAGTAGACCTTCACCCGTGCCAAGGGATACCAAAATAGAAACTGTAGGTGCAATTCCAACAAGGAATAGACCGAGTAACGCTTTGTTTCTGTTATCCATTTTCAGCACCTCCGAATCACCAAACTATGTGTGGAACCAATAGAGGTCGCATCATTGACGGGATTTTTTTCTCGGGTCAATTCCTTACCCTGTCGACCACGCGACTTCATCCGTGCTAGGATCTCTTGCCCGATATAGCAGCCCTTATCCTCATGGACTAGTAGACCCAATCCACATGCGTATGGATGGTTTGCATTAGTTATCTCAAAACCAGGATGAGGGATCATATTTTCGACCCGCCAGTCGGTGAATTCAGAATCGCTCATCGTCACACCCGGCTCTTTACCATGTGGAGAAATAACCAACCATCCTCTAAATGTTTGGACTTTTGTCACTCCATTTTCAACATCCAAATCCTCTGTAGAAAGCAGAACTACATTTGATTCGGAAGCATCGGCAATTTGCACATCTTGGCCCAGTATTCGAGGAATAAGGTGGCTCAGCAGTGCGTCTTTGTTAGGTCCATGCCCTACAAGAGCGCTGAATAAACCCATATCAATCACATCTACCATGTCGATGATTTTGGCGATGGAATTTGTGAACACAGTTGTACAGGTCCCTTCAATCTTATTTGTTGACAACCCATTGATGAATGCACTAGCATCCTTGCCTCTGACAATCAGGACATAGCCGTCAAGTTCGACGACACCCATGGATTCACCTCAGGAAAATGATTCGCCGCAGCCACAAGAACTCTCAGCATTTGGATTGTTAATCTTGAATCCCCCACCCATTAGGCGGTCAACATAGTCGATTTCGATACCATCAAGAAGATGAGATGTAGCATTAGGAATTAGGACTCTGAAGCCGTCGATTGTTAGCTCTTGACAATCCTGATCTGTAGATTCGACAATCTGCAAATCGTACATATAACCCGAGCAACCACCTGAAAGGACACCTACAAGAAGTGCATGTGAGCGGTCATCTCCAAATGCTCCACTGAGCATTTCTTTTGCCTTATCCGTGATTGTAAGCATGGCATTTACAACCTCAGGTGCATGAACTTGCACTGCAGGAGCACTATCACAAGTATTGCAGTCCATGTTCTAATGGGCATGCTTGCCCCATATCAACCTGTGTGGTCAAACGCCAAAATCGGCGCAGATTGGCAATTTACTTCAGCCAATTATTTCTGCTGTTCTTTGAGTAAGATGTTGCAACGACGAATTTGCTCCTTAGCAAGTTTGACTTGGTCCTCATCGAGACCTCTTGGAGTAGCCTGTTCAAAACACTTGATTGCATCTCCAAAGCGTTGCATTTCAGCATAGGCAGTACCCATGTTGTACAGTGTTTTTCCCTGTACTCCCGAGGGATTGATTACCATAGCCTTGTGATATGATTCAACACATTTCGGATAATCTGCCAGATAGTAAAGTGCATTTCCTCGGCCGTTCAGAATTCGTATGACCATTTGGTCATCACCTGCGAATGAAGGTAATGCACGGTCGAAACAGGAGAGTGCTTCTCGGTATTTCTTATCCTCGATAAGGCCAACACCCTTGTTGTACCATTCAATATCCTGATTAGCGATTGCTCTTGAATTTACATCCTTTCCTACACTCTCGGTTGAAGTTCGTGAAGCAGTTTCTAGTGCAGCCGCAGCGAGATCGACCTCTGGGCGTGCTTCTTGAACCAAAGGCTCAGGCTCACTTCGCTCAGTCAAAACGGGCAGAGGAGCAGCGAAGACATTCTCTGGTTCAACTTCAATTCCATATCCGAGATCTGATACAGGTTCTGGAGAATAGGATTGTTCTGGAACCGGAGCCGGCTCCTCCTCTTCCATCATCATAGATAGCGGGTCATCCTCTGTAACCGGATTACGTAGGCTGTTTGCCTTTTCATGACATCTTTGTGCCGTCGCAATATCTCCTGCAGCTTCAAGTGCACGTGCTAGGCCAGTCCAAGAATCAGGGTTTGCCTTGTCTTCCTGAATTAATGCCTTCCAGCACATTACTGCCTCAGTGTGATTACTAGCAGCCGAAAGCGCCCGTCCCATCAATGCAGTATTTCCATCAAGCAATGAAACGGCCTCCTCGGCTAGGGCTGGACCTTCTGGAATAGTAGGTGGGAGGCCGGTTGTATTTTCCAAAACCCGTGCCTCTCCTTCTGCCAATTCGACTAATAGTAGCGCAAATTCATCCTTGCGTTCTGGATTATTGGCAGCAAGAATACGCATAGCGCTTAGTAATGCTTCAATATCACCAGAGGCTTCTGCAAGTTCAGCTATTCTTTCCGCTGCTTTCGTATAAGATGCATCTCTTTCGAGCGCTCCTGCAAAACACTTTACTGCAGCGTCATTATTACCCCTTCTCTGATGCAGTGCGCCTAAGTTGAACCAACTCTTAGTATGGTTCTCATTGAGCCCTAGTGCGTGAGTATATGCTCCAATCGCATGCTCATCAAGTCCCATACTAGCCATTGCCCCAGCAGAAATCCTCCATGAATCGAAATGCTCAGCAGCTTCTCCATGTAGATGTGATTTTAACAAAGTAAGAGCGCCCTTAGCATCACTATTTGCGAGAAGATCTTCAGCCTCGGTGCAAAGCGCCTCAAGATTGATGGATTCAGGAACAGGTTCGGGAACAGGTTCAGGAACAGGTTCGGCCAAAGGCTCCGGTGCAGAAGTGAGTTCTTGAACGGTTTCTACAGGTTCAGAAACAGCAACATCCTCGAATAAATCTTTTACCACTGGCTCAGATGCTCGCTGAATTTCTTGCGATTGCCAGTTGGAATCAGTATGTGGCAATAACTGAGGAGAAGCAGGGATAGAGGCACCCGCGGCTTTTGCCTTTTCAAGAATTGAAACCAATGACGGATGGCCGGGGAAATGCGAAAGCGCCTTGGAAGCGATTTCTGCTGCTCCAGACCCATCTTCGATTCTATCGAGTAATACTGCTAGATTTGCCAAGGCTGGGCCATGTTCTGGATCGAGGTCCAAGCAAATTACGAAAGATTGTTTTGCACCTTTGGAATCCTGTTCAGCTTCAAGTAAAACTCCTCGGTTGAACCAGGCCATTGCATTTGACGGGTCTAGTGCGATAGCACGGTTGAATGATGATAGAGCACTTTCGTGGTCAGCATTTCGATGTGCTGCTTCACCAGCAGTCACCAAATCATCTACTTCATCTTGGAGTGATGGGGCTTCAGGAACTTCAGAGGAAACTTCCTCATCGACAATTACAATTTCCGTTTCGACGGTCTCTTCTTCTTCATGTTCAGAGTTACCACTGGCAACTGTGCGAACGACCTCTGCCATGGAGGACATCATTGCATCTGTAATCTCCGCCGCAGTGTCAATTGCAGACTCGACAATATCTTTCTCTTCGCCCTCGGACATCGGGTCACCAAATCTGCTGGCTTTACCATATGGGATAAGCATTCCCTGTTTGTGGTCCGCTGAATTGATACGACCCTTTGGGGTCGATACCGCCGATGAGGCCAACTTTTACCAGTGAATACGGCGGTTCTTTCATCCTTATAGAGCCAGGTTCACTTGTATTAACCAATCGTGAATTGGTAGTTTCCGAGCCCTATTTTATCGGGCAGCGGCCGGTGACTCAAGTTGAATGGGTCGCCATTATGGAAGACAACCCTTCGAAGTTTCAGGCCGGTTGGGCTGCGGGGCTACGTCCAGTTGAGCGAGTGAGTTGGCTTGATTGTCAGAAATTCATCAACTTGCTGAATGATGGTGAAACTACAGAACGGATGGGCTTGGTCGGAAGATGGCGCCTACCCACTGCCACAGAATGGGAATTTGCTTGCCGTGCAGGAAGTGCATCCAGATGGTTCAATTCGGATGCGGATAGTGACCTCGATGAAGTAGGGTGGCATGCAGGAAATTCGGGAGCAACAACACGTGAAGTAGGGCAAAAAAAGCCCAATGATTGGGGCCTATATGATACTCATGGAAATGTTGCGGAATGGTGTAGTGACATTTCTGGAAAGGAAGGACTCAAGCGTATTCACAAAGGTGGGTCATGGCTGATGGAATCTGAGTCTACTACTGCAGCAGCAAGCGGTTCCTCGTCGGTTGACAAGAAATCGGATGGAATCGGATTACGCCTAGTATGGGCGCCATTGTGATGTACTTCCATCCACTGGACAGTGTTATGCGCCTTTATCACAACCCACGTTGTTCAAAATCGCGACAAGCTTTAGCACTCCTAGATATGCGTGAGATTGAATATGAGGATTATCGTTATCTTGTTGAGGGCTTATCAAAATCTGATATTGTTGGATTGATTGAGAGATATGATGGTCAGCCAGCAAATCTGGTGCGGACAGGTGAAGACGAGTACAAAGCATCGCCAATTAACCTTGAATCAGTTGATGATATAGTTGCATTATTGATGACTTCCCCAAGGTGCCTCCAACGGCCAATCTTAGATGATGGCGAGCGGGCTATTATTGGTAGGCCGCCTGAAGATATTCTCACTCTTCTTCCTTAACTTGCAATAGCGTTGCACAATTCAGTTCTCTAAAGACTTGGATAAATGCGTAAACTCTGTCTCCAACAGGGGCAACATCTTCGTGGTATATTGAATCCATAATAGTACATATTTCGAAAAAATTACGCTGGCCATCCATTAATTCCCACAGCATCGACTGCATTGGATGCATTGTCCGTCTAACCACATTTGGTGCTCTGAGAATCTTTGCAAGAATTGCTTCAAAGCGCTTGAATTTCTTTTCGATAATGAGAACTACGTTTCTTCCTGAGATTCCCTCAATATCGGGATGGATCCCCGCCTCGCCGGTAAATTCGAATTCGACCGGCAAGCGCGCAGGTATTTTCTCTACCCACGGATGGTCAATGAGGTGTGACATCTCCAAATCATTCACCCCAATTAAGCATCAAGAACGCAAGCATGCTAATCACACCACTAAATGCCGAAATTCTTTTCAGATTTTCCTTGTCACTAAAATTGTGAAGCCACCAAGTTGCAACTCCAAAAACAGAAATACAAGTCAGCAACGCGTACCACAGTGCTGTACGCTCGACCATATTCACAGCGACTCAGGCTCTTGTTGTGAAGATTGCGCCGCTTCCCAAGATGCGTATTCTGCGGCTTGGCGATTGTATTCCTCGAGTTGCCTTTGGTATTCAGCCATCGCAGGGTCAACAGTTTCTACAACTGGTGCCACACTTGCAGGGGGGCCTGCAAATGCAGTTGCCGGAGGTCCTTGTGAGGGTGCTTCTTGAGTTAGTTGAATCTCTTCCTTTTCATCCTCCTCATCTGAAGAGCCGCGCATTCGTAGTAATAGGAAAATAACCACTAATCCCAGAATGCCGCCGCCAATTGCAATCATATGAGTCGTGGATAGTACACCCTCTGGTTCAGCAGGTATTTCCCAGGAGAGTTGTGCAGAAAGCGAATCCGAGATTTCATCATCTGTACTAGTCACTTCGATTATCACATCACCATCAAATTCACCGGATTCGCGAATAATCTCACACTGCATATTGTAACGTTGTGTTGTGAGATGCCCCGCATCTAGTTCTATGCGCAATTCACTGAGGTGTATTGCATTTCCATCACACAGAATCCCCCAACCATCGGGCAGAGTTGCATTGACATAGATGATTTCTGGCTGAGTTGAAGTCGATGATAGATTAACCCAAATGAGGTGCTTACCACCATCTTTCACAGGTACTTCAGAGTCAACTAATTCAGGGATTTCGACATTTCGTCTTTCCCCAACCATCACCATATCTGTAATCGTTTTTAGTATTGGACGTCCAAGTTCGTCTGAACCTCCTTCAAGTTCCAACCTCACCGATATTCGTGTATTCAGTTCAACACTAGGCATAATCATCACTTCTCCCATGAGTTCCACCGATTCTGTAGGTCCTAGGTTGAGAATGATCCAACTTCCCGCCTCAGCACTACCGCCATCGCTTGTCGATAGGAAACCAATGACTCCAGTAGAAGGAGGGCTGGTTTCAATCACGATTCGTGCACGAATTGTTCCATCTGCAGCATTGCCGATGTTCCAGGCTGTTGCATTCATGAAATGTGTAGAATCAGTACGCACGACGACCTCAATGCCAAAGCCATCCAGTTCAGGACGGCGTACCGTATTAGTTAGGGCTTCAACCATGACACTATTGTCTTCAACCACGGTGTCTTCGCCACCCTCTGGACTCACCGAGAAGGTAATTTCATGCAATTCACCTGCAGCTTCCAGTGAGGGAAGTAGTAGCCAAACATCAATGATTTTGATATTTTCAAGGTCATAAGAAACAGATAATGGAATGCCTTCCGTCACATTTTCTCCATCTGCTAATGCCCACCACCCCCAAGTATCCGGGCTAAATGGCAAATCTAGTATTGCAGTTGCAGGGCCATTTCCATTATTCGTGACTTTGAATTGGAAATGATTTGCGGTTCCTGGAGACAGCCTCTGCGGCGCTAATTCAGTTTCAATCAGGAGGTCATGTAAGGTATCAACTGTAATGTGTTGCCAATCAGGGCCACTAATGGTGGTGTAACTTCTCAGTGATAGCACACTTGGGGTAATAATCGGACCAGGGTCTCCTGCTTGGGCATGTGCTGGTGCAGTAATTCGAACCGTGAAACTAGAAGTTTTACCAGGATTTATTGCAAGGTCAGGAGTATTGAGTAATTCCGTACTCCATCCACCGATTGCAGTGGCGGAGATCGATGGTCGGAATACATCCATTCTACTTGCATTATTCCAAATAGTAAAACTGACATCAACAATATCACCAGCTTCAATAATATGATCGACATCTCTCATATTTTCGTTGATATCTACTGATGCATTACTAATCATTGCTGCAGCGATTTCTATGACTTCAGTATCGGATTTCATACTGCCGTTTGTGCTTGTAGCAGTAAGGTAAACATTGGCAGTAGAGTCGGTTTCAACACCTGCTGGAATGGTGCCGGTTAGCCAGATTTCGACTGGAGAATCTGTTCTCACTAGAATATTATTAGACTGATTCCAAGCCAAATTCATAGACCAGCCACTTGGCATAGTTTTGTCGGCAACTGAAAGTGTGAATACATCGGTTGCCTCTCCTATATTAGCAACCAAAACTGGGAACTCACAGGTATTTCCAGGTGTGCACCGAGCCATAATTTCTGGGACGATAACATCTGGAATTCTATCTGCTAGAATTTTGACAATAGTTTCTATTCCATCTTCAATATCGGGATAGGCATTCGATGTGATATTGACGGTAACGGGTTGATTACCCATCGAAGCATTTTCATCAACCAATACCCGTAGGTCGAAGTCATAATTTTGGCCCGGCAATAGTAGAAGTCCTGACGAGCCAATACTTGCACCATTTGGATTTGCGAAATAGTATTGCCAGCCCGAAGGGACTCCGGTGACAGTAGGTGTGTATCGGGCAGAAATATTCCCTGTATTTGTCACTCTCATGCTAGTAGTAGACCACTCTCCAGGTAGTCCCCCAAGAGTTTGCAATCCACCGAGTGATACATCGTATTCTGTTTTCCGAGCGGCTTGGTCATAGATGATTACAATATCATCAACCCAATATCCGATGTCCTCACCTGAGGCATCTGATTGGAATTGGAAACGGAATTGAGTTTGTGAGTGTAGGTGCTCATTTGCAATCGGAACTAAGGGGCTGCGATGGCCATTATAATCCGATGAGAATGTTTGCCAATTTTGACCGTCTTGGAAATTGTTGTCTACTACACCTTGAATTGTGTAGAGTTCATCCCAATTGCCTTGTGAGTCTTTCACATGCCCCTTCAGCGTATCTCCCGTACCAGCGCCTCCAGAATAGAAGAATGAGATTCCTACAGCCCTATTGTGGCCTGCAAGGCCATCGGACAAATCCATAACAGGAAGGATCAGTTGTGTATTCAAATTCGAAGAATAGGTCGAGTACTGACCATTCCCTACGTGACACGACCTTGCTTGACTAATCGATGTATCAGTGCTACTGACCCACTGTGTACCGACTGTCCAAGTGGATAAATCAACACAATTGTCATAGTGGTATGCTACGGTCAAATGCCTATTCTTGCTATTATCTGCAGGATTGTCTTCTCCATTCGAGTTTGATACAGATATTTGCATGGAGTGGTTGCCGGAATATGTTGGAGTCCAAAGTATGGAGACACTTCCTGAAGCCCCTCCATTTATTGGTTGCATAGTCTGAGTTTGATTCAATAATTCAAAGCGCTGATACTCATCGTGTAATACTACAATATCAAAATCAACAAATCCTGATTGTGTTGTTCCTAAATTTTGGATAACGACCTCAATTTCCATTTCGACATTTATCACTCCATCCGTCACATAGAGATCTGCTGGGCGGTTGAAATTAGCAATAGGATGATTTGAAGAAAACATTTGGTACATCGAGGAATTGGTTGAAGAGGTGTATGAAATTGAGATTGTATCAACTGCTAAATCGATATTAGTTGCCCTTCCTGTAGTTGCACTACCGAGGGGAGCCATTGATTGAATCAAGAGGACGCTGAGTAGTAGAGCAGCCCCCCGCATCCTCGACATGAGGGTGGACTATTATTCAACTGATATGACACCTTCGCCGATAATTTCTATTCATTTTCGACTATGAGGCTGGCCTTTGCCATTTCCAATTTTACCTGATTCCTCTTATCTTTAGCCCTCGCAGCGATGTATACTGTTAGTGAAGGTACTAGGACAATACTGAAGCAACCAATTACGGCCGCGAGTGCCCAAAGAAACTCTGTTGCGGCTTCAACCTCAAATTGATTGACAGTTGTAAGTTCCTCATTTACAATGGTCAAACTAAGAGAAGGAGTAAGGGTTCTATTTCCTTGTTCGACAATTACTACTTTCATTTGAGATGCTCCAAATGTGTGGTTCACCAAATCTTGTGCTTTCTGATTTGCTTCATCAATATCAGCGGCATAAATAGAACCAGTTCCTCTACGAGCAGGGTCGGTATTTGTTAGCGCAATGATTTGCAACTCGCCATCTTCTTCAATATCACTATGTGAGGTTGAATCTACACAGTCAACATCACAACTGAAATTTCGAGCATCGGGATTACCTAGATCCGGGTGGCTAGCAATTTCCTCTCCAGAGGACAAAGTCGCAGTAGCCCCCGCTGAAAGGCCAGATACGGAGAGGTTAATCCAGGTGAGATTTTGCGGATCTACTGTGATAAACCAAATCCATGTGGTCGTGTTTTCATCACTATCATGAATTGGAGTTACCTCATTGATTGGCGGTGTATTCTCGATTGAATCGGTATCGTAAATGTAGTAAGAAGGGCTTACTGTAGCCCCGTATACCGCATACGAGAGAAGGAAAATTAGGGTCAAGCCCATGCCGATTAAGGTGCGCAATAAGTTGGGGTTTTGAGCCAACGCCTTCCGCATGTCCACGCCCACATGAGAGTCCTTCAAGAACCCTCCCACTTAAGCGCCGCAGTCACCTCTTCGCTCGTTGTGCTGCGGGCCTGTTCAACAGTGTCCTTGATATAGGGGTGTAAAGTCGGCAGGTTGCTTGGTGGTACCATGACGACATTCTACGATGTTCCCGCTGACCTGCTTAACCCAGCTTTAGCTGGCAAGCTCGCCGATGTTGATGCGATTACTCGACCCGAGTGGGCCGAATTCGTGAAGACTGGTGTTCACCGTGAGCGACCCCCTACCCAGGAGAACTGGTGGGAGTTGCGTTGTGCTGCATTGATTCGAAAGATTGCCCGTGAGGGACCAATCGGTGTAAACGCACTTGCACAAGCCTATGGTGGACGCAAGGACAACGGTGCACACCCAAATACTCCAGCAATGGGAAGCCGTCATATTATTCGAACCGCACTTCAGCAACTCGAAGATGCTGGTTTTGTCTCTCGCAAGGAGACCAAGACCGTATCCTCTGTCGAAGGCGACCAGAAACTCTTCAGTGGCCGAATCATCACTGCATCGGGACACAAGATCCTCGATGAAGTGGCACACGAACTTCGTGGAGATGCAGAAGCAGCATACCCTGGCCTTGCCAAGTATTGATTGGAAGTGAAGGAAGTGACCTCGATGGCAATGAACGCTGATGATGAGCTAACAATGCTCAGAGAACAGCGTCGTATTGCACTCCAGCAGCAGTTCGAGCAGCAGGCTGCAACTCAAGCAGATGCCGAAATTCAGGCACAGGCCGATGCACAAACTGCTGCTCAATTAGATCAAGCAATGAAGACAATTCTAACTCCTGATGCTCGCTCGAGGCTTGCCAGCCTAAATTTGGTAAACCCTGAGATGAGTACCGCGGTAAAGAACCACCTTGCAACGCTTGCAGGCGGTAACCAAATTACTACTCCGGTAAATGATGAACAGTTGAAGCGAATCCTCGCAGGTCTCAACCAACAAAAGCGTGAGACCAGCATCCGTAGACTCTGAGGTGAGAAAATGGCACGAAACAAACCCGCAGCAAAGAAGATCCGCCTACTAAAGGTTGGAAAGCAGAACCGCCGTGTCCCTGTTTGGGTCATGCTCAAGACTGCACGAAAGACCGTATCTCACCCCAAGCGCCATCATTGGAGGCGCAGTAAATTACAGAGGTGATTATGAATGGCAAGAGCAGCAACTAGCGAACTTATCGTTCCACTAAGGAACGCTTGGAATATCACACGATACAAGCGTGCACCTCGTGCAATTCAGATTATCAAGAACGAAGTCGTTCGCCATCTCAAGGTTAGAGAAGATGAAGAAGTCTGGATTGACCCAGCAGTAAATGAACACATTTGGAAGCGCGGAATCGAGAACCCACCACGCAAGATTCGTTTGCAGGTCACTCGTCACGACGAGCCTGACATTCCTATCGAAGTCAAACTAATGGAGGAGTGAAAATGGGAAATATTCGACCAACATTCATCAAACTACGTGCAATCATTCTGTGTGAAGAACACGGTGAGAAGTTTACTGACGACTTTGACCACAACAAGAAAATGGTCGCTGAACTGACCGATGTTGAATCCAAGAAGTTGCGCAACTGGATTGCAGGATACGTAACTCGTTACCGCCAGCGCCGTACCGATTGAGGGTTTGTGATGGCGATTAGAATCGCCTGGGATAGAACTCCGGTCAGTGTTCATGGCAACAAAGATGAGTTGCAAATGCTTCTCAATCATCTTCGTGAGAATCACGATTTTCGTAAGCACTCAATCATTATGCCCGACCGTGAAAACGATGACGAAGCTGTATTCTTCCTCTATGCGGCATGCGACCCTCGCTGGATAGCGGAGGTTATGTGAATGGGCGACAGAATGGATGTCCCCCTACCGACATCAAATTACCAATTGGACATTGTTCTGGTTGGAATTAGCCATCCTGGAAATCTAGGTGCAGTTTGCCGTGCAATGTTGAATCATGGCTTTACGAGGCTTACACTTGTGAATCCAGAATGTTCTGTAGATGACGAAGAAGCTAGGAATCGTGCTAAGCACGCTGGAATTATTCTCGATGATGCTAGAGTTGTGAATTCATTTGAGGAGGCAGTCGCTGACGCATCTCTAGTTGTAGGCACCTCAGGAAAGCGTGAAGTGGGTAGCAAGGTCCTATTCCGCCATTTCATATTGCCATGGGAATTCGCCGATAGAGTTCGCGACCTCAATGGACGAGTAGCCTTGGTTTTCGGTGAGGAAGGCAAGGGACTTTGTACAGATGATCTAACGCGCTGTGATGTTCTTCTCACTCTTCCGACATGGGAGGGATACCCAATTGCAAACCTATCCCAGGCCGTAGGTCATTGTGTATACGAATTGCATCGTGACCGAATTATCAACGGAGAGGAAGTCATGGG
>Ga0315329_10000514_pt1 | contig 15074 bp, 15 predicted proteins | sample M150032315metaG_FD_203459 | JGI IMG/M metagenome (GOLD analysis project Ga0315329, IMG submission 203459) | Ammonia-oxidizing marine archaeal communities from Monterey Bay, California, United States - M1 500m 32315 | ecosystem: Environmental > Aquatic > Marine > Coastal | place: USA: California...
CTCAAGGGAGTTGCGACGAAAGATGAAGACGCGCCCTCGAAGATTGTAACATGCTTCTCAAAAGACAGGCTACTTATTTTCACAGACAAAGGAAGGGTATACGGATTGAGGGCGTGGGAGACCCCTTCGGCTAGCAGATATGGAAGGGGGAGCCACATCCGAAACCTCTTGAGAGGGATAAGGGGAGATGAGAAAGTAATCTCAATTCTCCCAATGAATAGGTCACTAATTGAAAACCCAGAAGGCCATTTCCTGATGTTCGCCACCTCGAATGGCAGAATTAAGAAGAGCAAACTCTCGGAATACTCGAGAATTAATCGCAATGGCAAGTACGCTTTGAGATTCGCAGATGGGGACAACGACAACCTTGTCGCGGTTAGGCCTGCAACGGACACCGATCACGTTGTTCTTGTATCGGCATTGGGGAATGCCTGCCGATTCATGCCTTCTGAGAAGAAGACGAGGTTGTCTCCTGAAACCGGTGAGGCGGTTACAACTTATGTCGTAAGGGTCCAAGGAAGGATTAGCCAGGGAGTATCGGGAATGAAACTTACAGGCAACGACAAGGTCATTGGGATGATTGTCACTGATGACTTTGATACGAGTGTCCTTACAATCTCCAAGTACGGGATGGCAAAGCGTAGCAGACTCGGTTCGGGGGAGATGATGCCACTATCGGAAGAAGGAGCACAGATCTTTGACGAATTGGGTAATCCGGTTCTCGAGAGGGATGGATACAGGAAGACAAACAGGGGGACCAAGGGGGTACGGACTATGTCATTGAGGGATGGCGATCAGATTGTCAGTGTTAGGCAAATTCCTGACTTGGAGGATCAGTTGTTCATGCTGACAGGATCTGGTATGATGATCAGGATGGTTTCAGGACAGACCAAGGGGACTCTGGGCAAGGTCACCAAGGGGACTAGGATAATGGAATTGAGAAACCGGGATAGGACCGGATTTCTGGATGAGATAGTATTCGTAGCAAGGCTCCCGTCCGAACTAATCAGCACCGATGAAAGTCTGGAAGAGGAGTAGTGGGGCAACCGTTCTGCTTAAGCACGAATCTCTGGTCGTGTAATTACTGCGGCAGTCGCATAGCCTGGCCATTGCGCTGGATTGCTAATCCAGTGGTGTTTCACCTCGGGAGTTCGAATCTCCCCTGCCGCGCCACCCAATCAAGGGAGGATTCATCCATCACATTGCCCTCAGGAGACTGTGGTCGACACCTCGAGCATTCTTGAAACCGGAGTCATACTGATATTACTCCTAGCGGTTTTTGCACTATTCTGGGCCATAGTGAGGCATCTCAGACTAAGGCCTTCTAACGAAAGGTCCTGGGTAAATGACAACGAAAGAATTGCCACGGCTAATTTCGATGATGGGCATGTGACCATTCACAATGTCAGAGACTTTGAATGGCGGAGCAACAGAGATTTCGATGAAAGATGGATTGATGTGAAGATAAAACTGAATGAGGTTTCGAAAATATGGTTTGTTCTGGAATACTTCGATCCGGATAGGAGGCAAATGGCGCATACGATAATGAGTTTCGAGATGAAAGACGGGACGAGGATATCCTGTTCGATAGAGGTTAGGAGAGAGAAGGGTGAGAGGTACCACCCAATAAGGGGCCTCTTCAGGCAATATGAGTTGATTTACGTCTGGGCGACCGAGAGGGACGTTATTGGGGTTAGGACACGGTGTAGAAAGAGATCTGTGACTCATCTTTTCGAAGCTGTCGTCCTCGGGCCCGGGAATGAGAGGCGTATGCTCGAGTCATATCTCAATAGAACGAACAAGCTCAGTCAAAATCCGGAGTGGTACAATACGATTACCAATACCTGCACAACAAACATAGTCAGGCATGTCAATGAAGTATATCCGGGAAGGGTCCCTAGAGCAGTAGCAGTCCTTCTTCCCGGACTAAGCCCAAAGCTACTACAGAGGAACAATTTGGTCAAGATTAAAGGGACCATGGAAGAAACTCTGAGGAATAGCATAATCGATGAAAGGGCCAAATCTTGGGATGGAGTGGTTGATTTCGGAGATTGGATTAGGGAGCAGGGCGAATGGGAGCATTCAACTGAATGACTCCGATGCGGTTTTGTGCTAAGCATTCGGCCGCTCGAAAATCCAGAAAGGGTTCGATGGTTCCTGCCACCCTCAAAGAGCCATATGATTCGGTGGATTGCGCTTTCATCTCAATCTGAATCGGGAACTGAGCTGGTTTTCCGAGGAGTCCCTGGCAGAGACATCGAGTCGATGGCAACATGTATGGAGAAAATGGGGACTTCGATTGAAAGGGAGCAACAAAAATGGGTAATTCGTGGGCCTAGGGGCGGACTGATATTACCCAATGGCGTTCTAGATTGCGGAAACTCAGCAACTACGGCGAATCTCGTAACGTCGATTGCAGCGTGTTTGGATGGTTCGGTAGAAATTGATGGGGATCTTTCACTCAGGAGGAGGGATCTCTCACCACTGACTTCGTCATTAAGGGAACTGGGGTGCGGAGTCTCATCTGATCGTCTTCCCTACATTGTTTCTGGACCGATCATTCCAGGTAGTTTTTGCATAGACGAAGCTTTTTCGAGTCAAACACTTTCTGGTATAATCTTAGCTTCTCCGGGGCTTCCTGGGGAAGTGAAAATTTCACTTAGAGGAGAGGCGGTTAGTCGGTGGTATAGGGATCTAACCATAGAAACTAGTGGTTTGAGCGGTTGGGCTGGAGACTACGGTGAAACAATGATTCTAGATTCGTGGGTGGTTGAAACCCCAGAAAGAGTCATGATTCCAGAAGAGGTTAGCCTATTTCCCATCTCCCTACTATTCGACAATCTTCACGGTACAAATAGCCTAGATCATTGTCAATTTGGAGAGTCGTCAATTACAGATGCAATCGAGGAAGCGAAAACAGAAGATTACAGTCATGTTAGCCTTCGGGATGCTAGTGATATTATCGCCCCATTGGCCGCATTAATGTCCATGGGCAGGGGTGGAGTAATTGTGGGGGCGTCTCATGCTAGGGGGAAGGAGTCGGATCGAATCATGTCTACAATCAGAATGCTATCCTCATTTGGTATCGAAATCGAAGAAAACAACGATGGTTTGACCATTCCCGGCGGACAAAGTCCAAACCGACCAAGGGGACCTATTGACTGCGAAGATGACCACAGGTTAGCGATGACGGCCGCAGTTCTAGCCACTAAGGTCGGGGGCGAGTTATCTGGTCATGAGATCTGTGAAGTCACCCATCCAGGATTCTTTGAAATGATCCTCAATCACTACCATGGTCGGTGAAATTGTGTTAAGTGGGTATTGGAAGAAAAACTTGTGGACCCATGTGCTGCTAGTTCTTGTTGCTGTGATCTGGGGCTCTACTTGGTCAGCGGGAAGATTCCTGAGCTACGGGTTGAATGAAGATAACCCTGCAACTCTTAGTCCGGCGACCTCCGCATGGCTGAGGTACGCATTCGCTGTGTCGGTGTTCCTTGCTTGGTCGATTGCAAGCAGAGGGGGGCGTCCTTTTCGATTCCTCCCTCCCGATCGAAAATCGTGGATTTTCTCTATTTGGCTGGGCTTTCTAGGCACCATGGCTTACCAATTACTATTCATGCATGGGATGAGTTGGACTGCTGCAGGGGATGCTTCCCTGATAATTCCCATGAATCCGGTCTTTACGGTCATGCTGGCTGTACCGATGCTGGGTCAGAAGATTTCTGCTAGAATGTCCATTGGGTTGCTAGTTGGGATTTGTGGGGTCGTGGTGGTTGTGGGTTGGAGTCCAAACTCGGGGATCCCAATAGAACATAGGATTCTGGGAAATTTGATGATACTGTTTGCGGCTCTATCATGGGCAGCTACTAGTAACCTGACAAAGATCATGCTTTCTTGGGAAAGAGGATACTCTTCACTCGAGATTGTTGTCTGGTATTCTGTAACTGGATGGGTATTGCTTTCTCCGTGGATGCTTGTGGAGAACTGGGGCTCGGCACTTCCGGAACCCAGTTATGCAGAATGGCTCACAATTGCATATCTTGGCATCGTTTCCACCGTCCTATCATACGTACTGTTCGCAAAGGGGATAGAATTGATCGGGCCGACTGCAGCTTCGTCATACGTCTTTCTAGTCCCGGTTTTTGGAGTCCTTGGCGGGTGGCTACTTCTTGGCGAGGAAATTGGCGCCTCAATGATTCTGGGATTCGTACTTATTGTGGCAGGAGTAACGGAAGTGCAGAGGGAAAGCGAGCGTTTGACAGCCGGTTCCAGACATATATGACTGCCTCACCGTTAAATACGGAGGGTCGGTGGCCGGGCATCGAGGTGATTGATTGGCACGCAAACCTGCAAAGATGTACAGGCAAATCAAAGGGCAATCCTTCACTAGGAGGGAGTACACCGGAGGTGTTCCGAACAACAGAATCCTCCGCTACCACATGGGCAACAGGAAGAAAGCGGAGACCGGTGGGTTCCCAGTCGCTCTTGAGTTGCATGCGGATAATGCGTGTCAAATCAGAGATTCTGCTCTAGAATCCGCAAGGCAGGTAGCAAACTCAACAATAAGGGATAATGCTGGGACGGAGGGATATGCGCTAAGGATGCACACCTATCCCCATCAGATCTTGAGAGAGAACAAGCAAGCCACTGGTGCTGGTGCGGATAGGGTTTCGCAGGGGATGCGCCTATCCTTCGGCAAGAATGTCGGAACTGCTGCCAGAGTTCAAAGGGGGCAGACAGTGATTTCCATCAAGACTGAAGCAGAAAACTACGCTGCTGCAAAGAACGCCTTGAGGAAGGCCAGTTGCAAATTCCCAACTCCCTGTACCATCAAGGTTGTACAGGGCTCCGAGCATTTGAAGGGCCTAGTGTGAGGCCAAGGGGACATGTCTCAAACGGACCCGCTTTCCATTTTGCAAGACTCACTGAGAGGGGCGCCCATAATCTGGAAGGGCGAGTACCCATACTTCATTCACCCTATTTCAGATGGGATACCCAGGATGGAAGCAGAGGTCCTCAGAGCAACCAGAGATCTGATTGTGGGAATGGTTGACTGGTCACAAATAGACTTAGTAGTCAGTGTTGAGGCCATGGGCCTCCCTCTCCTAGCAGCTGTAGGAGAGGCAACTGGAAAGCCAACGGTTGTTATCCGAAAGAGGTCCTATGGGATGGAAGGAGAGGTAGAAGTGGATGTTTCCACGGGATACTCCAGTTCAACGGCCTACATCAATGATATCTCCCGGGGTGAGAGGATCCTAGTGGTGGATGACGTCATCTCAACTGGGGGCACCTTAGAACCTCTCCTTGAGGCGCTTGAGGGGATGGGAGCAGTGCTCCATGATGTAATTGTTGCCATAGAGAAGGGAGAGGGCAGAGATAGGCTATCGAAAGAGAGGCCCGATTGGCCGATCCGAACTCTTGCCAGAATTGACATTGTTAATGGAAAAGTAGTGATTGTCCAATGATATGGTGATCAGATGGATATGAATAGACATGAGTTCGAACTCGATGACCTGATAAAGAGAATCAAGGAGAACGACAATCGACTTGTCGCCCTCCAAGTTCCAGAGGGACTGAAGATGCAGGCATTGGAAATGATGGATGCAATCGAAGAAGACACCTCTGCTAGGATAATCCTTGCAGCCGATCCTTGTTACGGTGCTTGTGACCTTGTGCATGACAAGATGCAGCGCATGGGTGTGGAGCTTGTTGCACATATGGGGCACTCACAAATGAACATTGATTCCGGAATGCCGACTGAATTCATCAACGTCACATACGATGGTGATCCTGCGATCGATCCAGTCCTACCAATACTATCTATGCATAGAGAAATCGCAGAGAGGCGCCTATCAGAAGCATCTAGTGAAGGTGAGATCAGCGAGGAGGAAGCACAGGAGAGGTTCATGGATGCAGTGGGTAGGTTATCCCCACTAAAGGGGGCAAAACTAGGTTTAGTGGGAAGCATTCAGCATCTCCATCTGATTTTCGAATACAAGGAACGTCTTGAATCGGCAGGGTTCGAGGTTGAGGTGCCGGTTGGCGGTGCCCGACTATCGTTCCCAGGACAGGTTCTGGGCTGCAATTATTCAGGAGACAGGGATGATATCGGCCACTACCTTTTCCTTGGAAGTGGTGATTTTCATCCAATAGGACTAGTCCTGCATACAGGAAAACCATTGGCAATGCTGGACCCATACACGGGTGGTGCAGAGGAGATGTCATTGGAAAGAATCGAGGGGATATTGAGGCAGAGGTTCGGACTCATTATGTCCTGTGATGAAGCTGAGACATTTGGAATTCTAATTGGTGAGAAGCCTGGTCAGATGAGGAGGAATCTGGCACTAAGAATGAAGAGGAAGTTGGAGAAGCACGGCAGGAAGGGTTACCTCATGGCATTGGAGCACGTCGGTCCTGAGTTGATTGACTTCTATCCAGTAGATGCCTTTGTCAACACTGCATGTCCGAGAATTGCGATTGATGATTCGGTTCGGTATGCAAAGCCACTACTCACACCCTTCGAGCTTGAGGTAGTCCTTGGGGACAAGAAATGGGAAACTGGTTACAAATTTGATGAAATACCATGAGATTCTCTACTCAGACTCTCGTAGGGACATTGAATCGCCAATGTTTTGGGATTGCGTTGAACGAGTGATTACTCTTCTTCGTCGTCATCGTCGTCGCCTAGGAGGGCTTCCCAGTCGAGCTCTTCTTCGGCGGACATGAAGTATAGAGCACCCATTGCTACAGCAGCGAGGAGCCCGACGATGTCCTGAGTACTGAATCCAGTATCGGCCCTAAATGCTTCATTGGCACCAATCAAGTCAATTACGAATAGTTTGTCCCCACCGAATACGATCCCAGTCATATTGATCAAAATGAAGATCAATATCGCAGCGGCGCCAATCAGTAGTCCCATTCTTTGGTTTTCTTCCAGTTCTACCATAGTATTACCTAAACTGCCCCAAGGGTGTTGAGTTATTAATGTGAATGGTAGAAAAAACTCATTTTAACACTGTAGAAGAATAATGGGAATAGTCCGATCTATGTGCTATTCCGAGTCCTTTGCATCGGAACCGGCACTGAAATTCAGGATGCCGTCGTCCATCAAGTCGGCGATGATGTCCTCCATCTTCCTACCGGTCTTATTCGCAATTGCTTGGTTTTCTATCCTAGATGCGTGGTCTCTGGCTGTTATTGCCTTGGCCGCGTCCCCTTCCTGGTTCCTTGCTTCCATAACTGAAGCGAGCCCCCTCCAGTTCTCTGGGTTCTCCGCTTCGCTTGCTGCCAGATCTTTCCAAATTTCTAGTGCCCCGCCGAAATCACCCTCACTAGTTAGGCGATTTGCCCGTTGAATCCTGTGTTCACTACTTTCGGAACTGGATGCCTGCTTCATTAGTGTCTCGAGCTCATCATCTTCTTCGGACCCGGAAGAAATCGCATCTTGTGAGTCGCCGCCTGATTCTTCCGGTTCAACGTTCTGTGAATCTTCATCATCGTCGATGTCGTCGAAGTCGTCGAGGTCGGGGAGGTCGTCGAAGTCGTCGAAGTCGTCGATGTCGTCTGCTGTTGCCTCTTCGGAACCATTGGTTTTCTTCTCTGCGGCCTTTACCTTCTTCTCTGCGTCCTTGGCCTTCTTCTCTGCGTCCTTGGCCTTCTTCTCTGCGTCCTTGGCCTTCTTCTCTGCGGCCTTTATCTTCTTCTCTGCGGCCTTTACCTTCTTCCCTGCGTCCTTGGCCTTCTGTGCTAGGCGGAACGCAACGTGGTCAGGAATCTTCTTTGCCATGAAAACTACCGAAACTGCGGAAATGAGAATTGCATTTAACTGTCGCCCAGACAGAAACAAAATAGAAAACTGGAAAATTGTATGGTTAGTTGCTAGATTTTATGAAAGGGACTCTGCCTTTTCCTCACATTTCTTCGCCCTGCCATTTAGTCCGATTGAAGAGAAATAAGAGGAAAATACGTTCCATGCATCGGAATCTGAAGGATCTTTGGAAATCAAGCTCTTGAGGTTGTGCAATGCTGCTTCGGATTCGCCGCCTATTATCAGTTTGAGAGTTCCTTCAACGCCTGAGGATTCCTGTGGGGATTCGTCGTCGGGTGCCACTACTCCATCAGAATCTGCCGAGCCATACTTCTCCTCGGCCCAAATAATCAGTTTTGGCCACTTGCCCTCAAACTTGTCGAGCCTCTTATCGATGCTCCCAATCATCTTGTCTAACTCTTCGCCGTCGAGATTGGACCTGAAAATGGATTCCATTTTTCTGGCTGCTACTTCGCGAGACATCTCGTCTGGGTCTTCTTGGGTGGTGTCAACTGCGGTTCCGACTTGATCCGGAGAGGATCCTTCCTGCCCCTCTTGCTCTGTTTCTTCCTGGCTAGGTTCTTCGGTGTCTTCTGGCTTCCCGTACTTCTTCTCGGCCCACTTGATCAAGCCGCCCCACTTTCCCTCGAACTTATCCAGTCGCTTTTCGATGCTAGTGAGTGCCTTCTGCAACTCTTCGCCTTCCAGAGAGGATGAGAAGATAGCCCCTAGCCTTGTTGATACTTCCTCTCTTGTTAGTTCACCTGCCATTTACTCACCCCAATTGCCCCAATACGCATTATGGCTTTAACCCGCCGATAGTTTTCCTCACTCCTCTTCATCGGGGAAATTTCCGGCCTGTTCGAGAGATTCGGACAATCCCTTCCAGTCTTTGTTCTGCTTGCCCTTCCGGTGAGTAAGATTCTTCCACCTGTTGAAGGCGACCTTCACGTTCCCTTCGTCCAGAGAAGTTGCTGCCACGTTCATGGATGCTGCTGCTCCAAGCATTTGGACGAGTTTTGTGAATGAATCGTTGGCCTTGACGGCCCCTGCCTCTATATCCGTCCTCTGTTCCTTCTCGGCCTCTCTAATCCCACCCCAGATTCTCTCGATGAAGTTCCTGTTATCTGGAATCGGGTTGAGTATCGCCTTGTCGACCTCTAAGCCCTTCCAGACGCAATAGAGAGAGAATGAGAAGAGAAGGGAGAGTTCCGCGAAATCCAGCAGCCCCCATTCGAATGCCTCGAACCCCCATGATCCGTCGTGCCTACCGAATGAGCCTGTTGTATGCTTAGTTACGCCGATGCTGTCTGAGATACTAGCAAATTTTCCCGTCTTGTTTGCCGTGGACAATAGCGATACGAAAAAAGCAAGAACACCTATACGAATCGAACGGATGGACTTAATGGCAATCAATTTCCTAGTCTTCTTTACTCCGAATTGGTTCTCTATTGGCCTGTGAGCCCACAGCGACACAAGGGTGTAAGCCAGAGACGCTACTATTGCGTAGTCTAAGATTCCAATTTCCAAATTCCCCCATATCTCGAAATTGGCCCCGTCTGGGAACATTATCTTCTCCTTTCCCTCTGGGATGCTGCCCGTGCAAACATCCGGTGAGATGCAAGAAATACGGCTGGTCAGCCCGGACCTAACTGCGATATCGTCAGAGAATCCGGAGCTGTTTACTGACTCGAAAATTGCTAGAAATGTTGCGCCAATTAGGCTCAATCCTGTTGGCTTCTTGAACACCCTCTTCAGCACCACGACACGGCCTCAAGTAGCGCTGGTACGCACAAGCCTATCAAAACACCGAATCATAGAGGTGCACATGGCAATCATGGGGTTGTTGATGGGTCTGAACCGAATATGTCTAAGAACGTCGAAATAGGCAAGTAATCAATGGCGGACTACCTCAACAGGATAGGAGCGGGCAAGGTTCTGATCTCCAAGGAGCCTTTGTCCTACGATTGGACTCCTTCCGAGCTGGTTGGTAGGAAGGACGAACTAAGCGAATTGGCATCGATGTTCTTTGGTATAGAGAATCATAACGTTAGCTGTAGAGCCGTTGTTACGGGCAATGTTGGCTCTGGGAAGACGGTTCTCACCCGTCGATTCTGCATGGATATTGCATCAAAACTGGAAGGGAAAAGGAAATTTTCTGTCGCTCATGTAAATTGCAGGAACCATCCTTCGGCATCCCAAGTCCTTCAGCAGATCGCATTGTCTCTAGATTCTGGTCATCCTGAACGAGGATTCAGCTCTGGAGAAGTTATCCAGAGCGTTAGGCGTAATCTCCGTACCCACGATAAGCACCTCCTGCTAATCCTAGACGAGGTTGATGTGCTAGTTAGAAGGGACAACTCCGACTTGATATACAAGCTCCTCAGAATAGATGAGGATAAGGAAGGTGAGGGTTCCATATCCCTAATTATGGTGAGCCAGGAAGATTCCCTATTCACCCTCTTCGAGAAGGCAATCAAGTCTCGTTTAGGAGAGAACAACATCCTCCAAATGAGCCCTTACGTGGCAAGCGACCTCGAAGGAATCGCGAGTCAGCGTTACGAGGCGTCATGCAGGCCTGGTTCCGTAAGCAAAGAGGTTCTGGAGAAGATTGGGGCATTCGCAGAGGAGTCGGGCGGGGACGCAAGGATGGCAATCGAGCTTCTAGAGGGTGCAATCAGAAAGGCCGAAATGGCAGGCAGGGGAGAGGTCATTGAAGCAGATGTCCTTCCAAGCAGTATTCGATCCGCCTCAGTAGAGCCGAATCAGGTTGACGACCTGAAACTGCACCAGAAGTTGGTCCTCCTTGGTATTTGCCGGAGATTGAAGAAAGCAGAGGAAGTCTCCAGTGGAGATGCCAGGAAGTTGTACGAGCTAGTCTGCGAGGAAAACAGTGAGAGCCCCAGAGGATACACGACATTCTGGAAATACATGAAGCATCTCGAGTCCGAGGGATTGATTGTAAGCAGGTCCTCGAGTTCCAACCAAGGAAGGGGAAGGACCCAGTACATCACCATGCCAAACTCTGTACCTGCGGTGATCGGGAGCAGGATTGAAAAGGAACTTCTCGAGAGGTAGGCAATCGGTTGACTCCGAACCGCTCTTATAGGGGCCTTATGTCGGGATGCCGTCCAAGGTGAACAAATGGCAGGTGAGCAGTCCTTCAAGGCGGTGGTGAACGACACCAACCCGGCATCTGGAGGCAGATCCTTTGCAATGGACATCACGGGAGCAAACTACAACCATTTTCTGGGAAAGAAGATTGGGGATTCGGTAGAAGGGATGTTCGTCGGGGATGGGGACACTACACTCAGCGGGTACAAACTGGAGATAACGGGGGGATCTGATGCAACAGGCAGGCCAATGAGGCCTGATCTGGACGGCTCTGGCGTCAAATCGATCCTCATCACTGCCGGAGTAGGATACAAGGGGAAGAAATTCGTCAACAAGAACAGCAAAGAGTACCGCTACAAGTACGATGGCCTGAGGAGGAGGAGGAATCTTCGGGGCAATGTAATCAGCCAGGACACGCGCCAGATCAATCTGAAGGTAGTCGATTCTGGAAAGCGCTCACTGGTCGCGATTATCGACGGAGAGGAAGCCGCAGTCGAACAGCCCTCTGGAGAAGAGGAGTGACGACTGGGGTGATTCAAGCTGACCAGAGCAAAAAGCAAGCAGCCCGAAGTCAATATCGGCATGGTCGGTCATGTTGATCACGGGAAGACCACCCTAACCCAAGCCCTATCTGGAACTTGGACCGATACCCATTCGGAAGAACGAAAGAGGGGCATCAGCATCAAGTTGGGATATGCGGACACTTCATTCCACGTGACTTCTGATGGAGAACACTACTCCAAGGGAAAGCACCCCGAGGGCGAGAAGGGTAAAGGGGACCTGCTGAGGGTCGTATCCTTCGTCGATGCCCCTGGACACGAGACTCTGATGGCAGTGATGATTTCCGGTGCCTCCATCATGGACGGAGCCCTGCTTTTGGTAGCTGCCACGGAGAAGTGCCCTCAGCCACAAACCAGGGAGCACCTGGCAGCCCTCGAGATTGCGGGAATCAATAACATCGTAGTAGTCCAGAACAAAATCGACATCGTCAGCAAGGAGAGGGCAATGGAGTCCTACAAGGAGATTCAGGAGTTCATCAGCGGGACTATCGCAGAAGATGCCCCCATTATCCCAGTCTCGGCCCATCACGACGTGAATCTAGACGTCCTGATTGAGACCATAGAGGAGGCCATACCAACTCCGGACAGGACCGATGATGATGGAGGATTGATGTACGTCGCAAGGTCCTTTGACGTGAATCGCCCGGGATCGAGGCCATCTGAGATCAAGGGAGGCGTGATTGGGGGCAGCATCGTGGAAGGGTCGTTCAATGTCGGGGATGACATACTCATCGCACCCGGGAGAAGGATACAGGAAGGAAACAAGACTCGTTGGGACCCCCTTAGAACAACAATCGAGGGGATTAGGGGCGGAGGTACCGACCTAAAGACTGCCTTTGCAGGTGGTCTTTGCGGAATTTCCACGCCTCTAGACCCTCTTGCCACCAAGGCAGACGACCTTTCGGGGCAAGTTATGGCCAGAGAGGGGGAATTGCCCCCGATATGGGAAGAATTGAGCCTGGATCTACAGTTATTGGACAAGATGATCTCGGGGGACGAAGATGAGAAGGGAATAAGGCCCCTGCAGCCGAACGAGATGCTGATGGTCAATTCCGCGACAGCGACCAGCGTGGGAACCGTTGCCAACATCAAGGGGAAGAAGGCGACCCTGAGCCTCAGGCTACCGATTTGCGCAAAGAAGGGAAGCAGGATTACGCTCTCAAGGAGAGTGGGTTCCAGATGGCGACTGATTGGTCATGGAACCATCTCGGGCTGATCCCAATGGTTGCAGTCCTGGTTGATGCATGTGGCTGGGTTTCCCTGATTGATGCAGGACTGAACCTGGATATTTCACTGAACGAAGTGGTAGGGAAGGCGAATCTGAAGATCACCGCAGGAGTCAGAGATGAGCTTGATTCCCTCGCAGAAAGACGAAGTGGCCTACTTCTAGACCTCCTCTATGAGAGGTCAGAGTTAATTGATTCGGGGGATGGACACACGGATGACGCCCTACTAGCCCTGTCTCTCCAGAACCGATGGCCGGTCCTTACTGTTGACAGGGTACTGAAGAGAAGACTGGTAGAAGGGGGCTGTTCGTACATCGAAGTCACTTCTGGACCCTCTCTACGAATGGTTGGCCCCTAGGGCAGTGTGAACAGTCTATCGTCGCCATGACCGTCCATCAGTCCGATCCTGACTGCGGCGTCTAGCCATGCATGGGCATAGTTAATTGCGCCGAAGGAACTGACTAAATCGCCTTCGGAAGCGAAATGCTTTGCATCGGCAGCATAATCATCGCACATCCGAAGCATCTCATTGAGTCTCTCTTCGTCAAGTTTGTTTGATGCCGAGGGAGTTGCCTTTGATCTAGCCTCGGCAGTGAGAGTGAGGTACCTCTCGATTCTTTCCAGCGTGATTGTATCGGACATTTTCACCCCTCGCTTAGCAAGACACCTGCATCTTCACTAAGCTTGAATAGTCTGCTTCTCCCTTCCTTCCTTACTGAGAGGATACCTGATTTATGTAGTGAATTGTATATCTGGGAAAGGCGAGGTCTGCCGACCTCAAGACGTGCTTGGATCTCAACGTCGGATGGGGAAATCTCACGTGAAGAGGCTATGGATACTACCAGTCTCTCAGCGTCGCTCATTCTTCCAAGGTGGCCTTGGTCGACAATATCCTTTGACACCCATTTCGGGCCTTTGACCACTATTGTTCTTTCCAATTGTGGCGTTATTGATTGATCCTCGATAATTTCGATGGGCTCGAGTTCTTCGAAAACCTCTTCTGGCTCATATTCGGCTTCTTTAGAGAGTTCTGGGAGTGTTTCCTCGAGCTCCGAGTCAACAGTCCAGAGTTCTCCCTCGGAGAATAATACTTGCTTCTCCTCGATAGACGTCGGTTCAGTACTAACCGACTTGTGATTTTCCTCAGTTAACTGTGGTTTACTTTCGTGGACTGGATACTCCCTAGGGGGGTTCTGGAATTCTCTTATCTCTGGCTCCTGTATAGGGGTTGAGTAGTCGGGGCCAGTGGGCATCTGGTCATTTGTTATGCGTGACCTGCTTAATAGGCCTGAGAATCCCCTTGGTTGGCCACTGCTAGGGGGCTCTGTACCCTCGTCCATTGACAGAAGCGTTCCCTCGTCTGCTGCCCATCCGGTGATCTTTTCGGGATTATCAGCGGTGGTTGCGCCGGTTTCTTCCTCCTTGGGGTCCTCGTTCGCAGATTCTGACTCGATTGTTTCCTCATCTGGCCACATGTCATCTGGTTCTACGTCCCAGTCTTCATCTTCGAGCACCTGCTCAGCGGTTTCAGGTTCTATTTCTTCCTCCTCTGGCCAAGATTCATCAATTTCCTCGACAATATCGGTCTCGGATTCATGGATTGAAGTGGTGAAGGGTTCAATCTGGGGCTCGTCTGGGGGATTCTCTGGTACAGTGGGTTTTATTGGCGGATTCCAGCTTTTTAGTGATGCCAGGGTGTCTTTGGAGCCGAGGCCCCTCCTTTCGTCTACGAGATCCCTGAGGATGCCGATGACTGATCTAGCATTACCACCCGTTCTGGACATGATCGCCTCGAGCAAGTTACTATTGATGTGCCACCTCTCGGGCGACATTCTGCGGATCCTGAGGTCGCTAAGCAACTGAATATGCTCCCGAGAGAAGGGCTCAACGGTGGTTATTTCATCGAAAACCTCCCTTGTGTTCTCGTCCAGAGACGTAAATTGAGAGTTGGAAACTGAGACTACGACGAGAGCTCTAAGTCGTTGCAATATGGGCAATATCAAAGACAAGAACGAGGGCAAATCGACATGTGATGGATAATCCAAAGCGACTAGTGGAAGTGGTCCTGAAACTGTATCCAGAGTCTCCACAATCCGCTCTACTTTCTGGTGCATGCTCGGAGGAATATCATGCCCACAGAAGGTTATTGCAATCTCGTCCAGGGCACAATTGAGAGGGTCCTTACTATGCCAATAGGTTCCAACGAAACGATCGTCTGTCTGAGAAGAAATTGCATTGATTAGAGATGTCCTACCTGAGCCTCTCTCCCCTGAAAGGAGAATCAATCTTGGTGATTGAGAGTGCATATGCTCCTTCCACCTAATCAGAATATCCTCCCTTCCGACTATCTCACTGGCCCGGTTCCTC
>Ga0315329_10000515_pt1 | contig 15065 bp, 12 predicted proteins | sample M150032315metaG_FD_203459 | JGI IMG/M metagenome (GOLD analysis project Ga0315329, IMG submission 203459) | Ammonia-oxidizing marine archaeal communities from Monterey Bay, California, United States - M1 500m 32315 | ecosystem: Environmental > Aquatic > Marine > Coastal | place: USA: California...
TATTACCTTGTTGGAATGAGGAGTCATTTAGGCCTATCGGTATTTAGCAATATTTCTTGGAGCACTTCGAGGGTTCTGCAGCAAAGCCTAGATCAAGCGGTTTCCCTAGGCTTAAAATATACTTTATTAGAAACATTCAATGATGTGGATACTTTGGAGGATTGGAACTCTATAAGGCACTTATTTGAATAAAATTAAATAAATTTAATGCATAGTTAAGTTCATTTAATCAATTAATGCTAATTGGTACCGTTAAAGTTTGATAAGGAGATTATTTTTTTCAGTATTGAGATTAATAGTTTCATAAGCCATCCTTTGATCACAAATTCAACTATTTCATTTAATGTCTTCTATATCCAAGTTATCTCGTCGTAAATTTGTAAAATCTAGTGCGTTGAGCATTTTTGCTTTTCAGGTCGTTCCCAGCCGTGTCTTTGGTGCCAATGAACGTGTGGCAGTTGCAGGAATAGGCGCAGGAGGGAAGGGAGCCAGTGATATAGCAGGAGCTAAGGGGGCAGGAGCGGACATCGTAGGTTTGTGCGACGTTGATGCTGGCCGTCTTAACAATGCCGTTAAAAAGTATCCAGGATCTAAGGGATTTTCTGATTATCGAAAGATGCTTGATGAGCTCGGCAAGAGCATTGATGCGGTTACTGTATCTACTCCTGATCATATGCATTTTCATGCCGCATTGCGGGCAATTAAGATGGGTAAGCATGCATACGTTCAGAAGCCCTTAACTCATTCCATATGGGAGGCAAGAACGCTTACACTTGAGGCTGCTAAAAATAAGGTCATTACACAAATGGGTAATCAGGCTCATTCAGGAGAGCCGATCCGTCGAGCCGTTGAACTTATAAGGGCAGGAGTCATTGGTAAGGTGAAGGAAGTTCATGCTTGGACGAACCGTCCTATTTGGCCTCAAGGCATTAAGCAGGCTCTTCCGGCTCAGGAAATTCCAAAGAGTATGGACTGGGAGCAGTGGATAGGTCCTGCTCCTATGCGTGCTTATAATTCTGGCTATGCACCATTTAAATGGAGGGGTTGGTGGGACTTTGGTACAGGAGCTTTAGGAGACATGGGATGTCACATTATGGATATGCCTTTCTGGGCTCTTGATCTTAAACATCCCGTAGCTGTTGAGGCTAAGCAGCAAGGAAACTCTGAGCAGTCCGGACCTAATAAATCGATTGTTACTTATACTTTTCCTGAAGGAAAGTATAATCACAAGATGCCATACGTTTGGTATGATGGAGGTCATATGCCTGAAGCATCTGTCTTTGAAGGAACTATTGTGAATCCAAACAATGCGAAGAAGTTTGATCTAATATTAATAGGGGATAAGGGTAAATTTCTTTTTAATCGAAATAGTCAAAAGTGGAAAACGACGCCCGAAGATCTAATTCAGGACACGAACCCGGATAAGACAATACCGAGAGTAAAGAACGAAGATCAGGAATGGATTGATGCCATTCGTGGGGTAGGAAGTGAGCCTCTTTCTGGTTTTGCCTATTCTGGTCCTTTTACAGAGACGGTACTGCTAGGGAACCTTGCAGTTAGGATTGGCAAGAGAATTGAATGGGATGGGCCGAATCTTCGTGCGACAAATACACCTGAAGCTGCATCAATTATTAAAAGAGAATACCGTAAAGGTTGGGAAGTTTAAATTCTTGTATACCTTATCAGGCAAAAGAAAATTGAAATTAAGATATATTTTTCTAGGACTGGCTTGCATCTTTTATTTTCCTTGCTGTAAAACTAAAGATACAGAGTTTGGTATTCCTGCTGAGCGAAATTCAAAAGGTCCACGTTTTTTTTCTGGAGAATACTCTCGTAAGTGGCAAGAGACTCGAACGCGTTGGGCGGAGCGTGAAGATGAAAAGTTCAACCAAATGTTTGAACGAATTAAAGGCGATCGTTGAGCAAAAGGGTTGTTTTAATTTAAACTCATACTAGTTCCATGGCTTTATGCGCAACGCCAATTGCCGCTGCATAGTCTCCACCAACTGCCCAATCAAATCTGGTAGTGACCCCATGTGGAGGTATGGGTGAATTTACATAGAAGGAAGGAGCTCTTTCTTCAAATCCGGCCCTCACATTTTCTAGATACCAGTCGCGGAATCCAGTTTCTGCTAATCCTCCGCCGATCACAATTAATCCAGGGTCTAGTTCACTTGCTTGATCACCCATTGCCCATCCCAATATATAAGCTTGTCTCTGGAAAAGAGACCTTGCTAGAGGATCTTCTCTTTCGCAGTAATCCCGTAACTGGAAGGCTTTCTCCTCAATACTAATTTGCTCTTGTGCGAGTGGATGGCTAGAGTTTTCGCTTTTTTCCAATTCAATTTTAAGGCGTCTCCTGAGCGCGACCAGTGAAACCCAAGCTTCCAGAGAGCCCGGGCCCTTGCCTGCACACTCTGGGAGACTGCCATCTTCTTCTCTGAATGGGACAGAAATAGCACCGATCTCCATCGCTAAGCCGTTACAACCCTCATATAATTGTCCTTTACCAAGAACGAATCCGCCGCCGAGTCCGGTCCCCGGGGCAACAAATAGTAAGGGGCCATCATGTCCGGGGCGTAAGATCCATTCACCGTAAGCAGCAGCGTTACCGTCGTTTGTCATATAACATGGACGGTGAATTTCTTTAGAAAATTCGTCTCGAATATTTGTGCCTACCCAGTCTTCATTGAGGTTGGCTTGTCCCCATATTACTCCGTCAGAGGACGGGGCCGGAACATCTATTCCTACAGCTGTGATATTGGAAGATTCGATTGAATTATCGGAGCATAGTTGATCAATGGCAGCTCGTAACTGCTTGAATGTCGCCTTGTATCCGTCACCCCCATGTGAGCGAACTTCTACACCGCTGCCAACTTGCCTTCCGCTCTCATTGAGCAGCGCAGCTTTCACTGTAGTACCGCCGATATCTAATCCGGCGAAATGAGCCGATTCTTCCATCGGGTAATGATTTTTTATAAGTGCTAAGCTTGCTTGATGATTGTTTTATCGACGGATAACAAATCATCGCATGCCTGTCCTACTCTGTCAGCCATGGCTTGTTCGCCTGCTTTAAGGTAAGAGCGGGGATCGTATACTTTTTTGTTACCGATTTCTCCGTCAACTTTAAGAACTCCATCGTAATTACTGAGCATGTGTCCAGCTATGGGTCTACTAAAGGCGTACTGGGTGTCCGTATCTACATTCATTTTCACCACACCATAGTCAAGAGTTTCCCTTATCTCTGATAAAAGGCTCCCAGACCCTCCGTGGAAAACTAGATCAAATTCTGCTGTATCTCCGTATTTTTCCTGAACAGCGCTCTGGCCTTCCTTTAGTATTTCAGGTTTTAGTTTTACTGCACCAGGCTTATAATGACCATGGACGTTGCCGAAAGTTGCAGCGAAAGTAAAACGTCCAAGATCGGCCAAGGCCTCATGGACGGCAACCATGTCCTCCGGGGTCGTGTAGAGATCCTCATCGGGCGTATCTTCTGTTCCGGCGGCCCCATCTTCTTCACCGCCCACGACGCCGGCCTCAACTTCAAGGATGATTTCGTGCTCAGCACATTTTTTCAAATAGGTTTGCGAAATGGCCATATTTTCGGCTAAAGGAAGAATAGATGCATCAAGCATATGGTTCTGAAATAGGTTATTTTCACCTTTTGCTCTCCTAGCCGCAGTAGCCTCAATTAATGGATCTAAATAGGATTCAGCAGTTTCAGGTTGGCAGTGATCAGTATTAAGGCCAATAAGAATATCATATTGCTCGGCCAATGCATGAGCTGCTTCTGCAAGAATGATGGTGCCCTTCGTCGCGTCTTTATTATTTAGTCCTGATGAGAACTGTCCTGCACCAGTTGAGAATTGGATAATACCATCTGACTTATTATCTGCGAATCCCTTTAATGCTGCGTTTAGCGTTGTAATGCTTGAGCAATTTATGGCTGGATAGGCATATCCGCCCTCTTGGGCAGCGTCTAACATAGTGGCGAATTGTGATGGGGTTGCTATAGGCATATTGGGCGCGAAGTTAGCGGTGGGGTCCTTGCACGTCAAGGTTAGGTAGATGCATAAACTTGCGCCGAGCAAAAAGATGGCTAATCTGCACGGATTTGCTAGAAAATTGAAGTAGAAAAACTTAAGACCAACAACATGCCAAAGAACATTGCATTTTTAACTGCCGGGGGCATTGCTCCTTGTCTATCTTCGTCAATCGGCGCTTTAATAGAACGGTACAATGAACTGATTCCCGACGCCGAACTAATCGGATACCTGAACGGTTATCAGGGATTACTTCTTGGCAAGTCCATCGTTTTTAGTGAAGAAGTGAAAAAAAATTATGAGGTTCTTTATGATTTTGGTGGCAGTGCAATTGGAAATAGTCGAGTCAAGTTGACCAATGTTAAGGATTGTACGAACCGAGGTCTTGTGAATGAGGGTCAGGACCCTCTTCAAATTGCAGCAGAGCAATTAAAGGCAGATGATGTTGATATTTTGCATACGATCGGAGGAGATGACACGAACACGACTGCTGCGGTTCTGGCCAAATATTTAGAGGATAATGGTTATGGTCTGACAGTTGTTGGATTGCCTAAGACTGTTGACAACGATGTTTACCCTATTTATCAGACGCTTGGTGCATGGACAGCGGCAGAGCAGAGTGCCTTATTTTTTGAGAATGTTGCCAATGAGAACACTACGAGTACACGTCAGCTCATAATCCATGAAGTGATGGGAAGGCATTGTGGGTGGCTTACAGCTGCGGCAGCTAACAATTACAGGAAGCGGTTGGACAGCTATAGGTGGTTGCCGGAGATTAACGTGTGTCGAGAGAGATGGGACGTGCACGCAATTTGGATTCCGGAAATGGAACTCGATCTCGAGTCTGAGCTTGCTCGGCTCAATCAACTTATGGACGATAATGACTGTGTGAATATCTTCTTAAGTGAAGGTGCAGGCACTGATGCTATCATCCGTGAAAAGGAGGCTGCCGGCGAGGAGCTCAGAAGAGATGCTTTTGGGCATGTCAGGCTGGATGAATTGAATCCTGGGAAATGGTTTGCCTCGAAGCTTAAGGATTCCCTTTCAGCTGATAAAGTGCTGGTGCAGAAAAGTGGTTATTTTGCACGAGCAGCAAGACCCAACGAGAGAGATCTTGAATTAATAAAGAGAAGCGCAGCTACCGCGGCTGCAGCGGCATTGGCCGGTGAGAGCGGCGTTGCAGGTCTTGACGCTGACAATGAAGGAAAAATGTCTATCATTGATTTTTCAAGGATTGCCGGAGGCAAGCCATTTGATATTGATGAGCCGTGGTTCGGGGAATTGTTATCAGCAATCGGTCAACCCAAGACCGGTAAGGTGGCAGGCCATTAATGAAGTCCGGACCCCTCAATCAAGAGACTTATACCAATCCCAGTGCTCATCTTTGAGTTCTTCGATGGTCGGTATAGGATAAAATAGTAATTCTTTATGATGCGCTATCCAGAAACCGGTGCGGTGTTGAGTGAAAGGAATTCTCCCGAAAGCGGCGTCCAGACTAATTCCTTTGAGGCCTTTTTCTGGTTTTGATTTCGCTTCCAGAATTTGCTCACGAAGCTTATGTGCGTGGACGTTAGGTATAGGTGATTTGTGGAATGGGTCTGATTCAAGTTCTGTAAGGAATTCATCGATGTCAAAATCGATCTGGTTGAATAGAACTTTTGGGGCCGATTTCGGCTGGTTAGGATCAGTGATATGTTCACCAAATTCTAAGGGTGTCATCCACGAAAGAACAATCGATCGCATCGGGGCAAGTTCTTGAAAAGTCCTTAGATATCCTTGATCATGTTCTTTTTCATAAGGGGCACTTTCCAGCTTCAGTACCTTGCCGATGGCCGAAGTAACATAAAGTTCTTGGAATGCTGAGAGTTCGATGTGTTCGAGTACTCTGTAAGTTGCCAAAAATTTAGTTCGTTTTGGTGCTCCTGATGCGTCTGGCTTAACTTCATCAATGTATTTATCTATGTTGAGGAAATCATGCCTGTAATCTATATCGATCTCAGCGAAGATGACCTGACCATGAAAGTAGCGTGAACTACCAAGGGTATAGTGTTTCCCAAATTCATCCGGTGGCAGGTTCGAAGCTACTAGAGCGTAGTTCGGCCACATGATGACGTAGAGGTGTTTCTCGACAGCATTGTCCATAATAATCGTTTCTCTTTTATTCTGCTTATGTCAAGCAGAGGTAATTTTCTTAGTTATTATTGCAATAAGCTGCTATTCCGCTAGCAATTTCTTGGGCCAGGATGTTTCGGAACCAGTTCGAAGAGCACCTGGCCCCTTCCCAGCGGTTGCTTATAAAGCCACATTCGACGAGCGCAGCCACTCCTTTAGTTTTTGTTAAAACTGCATAGTGATATTTTTTACTGCCACGATCATTTGTATTAATGCGTCTGGCTAAACGGTTCTGAATGCTCTTCGCCAGTTTTTTTCCTTTCGGACTAATATAGAAAGTTTCAATTCCCTTCACTGAGGAATTTGTGTGTGCATTAAAGTGAATACTGACAAAGATTGAACCTGGATATTTATTGGCCAGATATGCCCGGTCCTTGATCGATACAAAACGATCTGATTTACGTGTCATTGCAACTGCGATGCCTTTCTTTTTTAATAGTGTTTCTACCCGCTTGGCGACATCGAGTGTCAGAGTTTTTTCAGAGATCCCGTACCAGTAAGCGCCCTTATCTTTTCCTCCATGCCCAGCATCAATGATGACTGTTTTTGCAGTGGCAAAATTCGAGCAAGAAAACCAAGCAATGATGATTGCTTTTACGAATGAGTGAAGATGAGGTTTGACTTGCAAAACTTATTATAAGTTAAATATAATAAATATTTAAGATAACCTAAATATAATAATGAGCAAGGTAGAGATATGATGCCGATTTTTGACTTATAATAATATTAGATTTTTTCCTTAAGGAGTTTGAAAAAAATCAACGATGGAGTATTAAAGATTCACTCTATTAGGACTGATTAAGCAAATGTTTTTAATACTGGCAAATTTTCTTATCGATATCGGCATCCCATTTTCTCTTTTCTTGGGCGCTATAGGACTCATCGTTGCTATACTCTTGATTCGTTCGGTTGTTAAACAGTCTGCTGGCACTGAACTGATGAAAAAAGTAGCAGGTGCCATTCAGGATGGAGCAAAGGCTTACCTGAATCGTCAGGTAAGGACGATTAGTTTTATTTCATTGGGTATTGCTTTGATTCTGTTTCTTATGTCGCAGGCTGAAAAAGTTCATGGTTCTATGCCGATTGGATTTTTGATAGGAGCTGCATGCTCATTGGTAGCGGGGTACATAGGGATGCGTATTGCTGTCATGGCAAATGTCCGAACGACTCAGGCCGCAACTGAAGATGAACACAAGGCACTAAATGTTGCTTTTAATGGAGGGGCAGTGACTGGTCTTCTTGTAGTTGGTTTAGCGCTTTTGTCGGTAGGTATCTTCTACTTAATTATGGGAAAAGTTGATCCTGCTAAACCTAAGGCCGTGGTCGACAGCTTGATAGGTTTGGCTCTTGGCGCAAGCCTTATTAGTGTGTTTGCTCGTTTGGGTGGTGGTATTTATACAAAGGCCGCAGACGTCGGTGCTGACTTAGTTGGTAAAATTGAGCAGGGACTTGATGAAGATGATCCGCGTAACCCTGCAACGATTGCGGACAATGTTGGGGACAATGTTGGGGACTGTGCGGGAATGGCCGCAGATGTTTTTGAAACTTATGCAGTGAGTCTGATCGGAGCATTATTGCTTGGCACGTTGAATACTGATCTTGCAGAATCTCAATCTCAGGCAGCAGCTTTGACTTTGCCATTTCTCTTAGGAGGGCTTGCCATCATTGGCTCTATACTCGGCGTACTGTGGGTGAATTTTCGTAAAGAAGGTGCTGCTAGGGTCTTAATGGAGGGTGTTTTTGTCGCTTCCTTGTTTTCAGCTATAGTTTATTGGCCGGTTTGTACATGGATTGTGCCTGAAGGAGGATTGAAAATGAATAGCGGCACATATACTGGCCTTGATTTGTTCGGGTGTGCGTTAGTTGGGATCGTCATGACGTTTGCGATTGTGCTGATAACCAATTATTACACCGCGACGCAGTACAGACCTGTAAATAAAATTGCGAGAGCCTCTCAGACTGGTCACGCTACTAACATTATAGCAGGTCTTGGTGTGGGGAACATGGCGACGGGCCTTCCGGTAGCTCTTATTTGTGCTGCGATATGGATTAGTCATTCACTCGCTGGACTCTACGGGATTTCAATTGCTGTGATGGCTATGCTTGCCTTGGCCGGGATTATCGTGTCCCTGGATGCCTTTGGTCCAATCACAGATAATGCAGGAGGCATTGCAGTGATGGCTGATTTGCCTGCAATCGTTCGTGAAAGAACTGATGCACTTGATGCTGTTGGTAATACGATGAAGGCAGTCACTAAAGGCTACGCTATCGCCTCTGCAGGTGTTGCGGCGTTGGTTTTATTTGGGTCTTATTTTCTGGAATTAGAAGACCACATCGGACAGACCGTAACCTTTTCGCTTAAGGAACCTGAAGTGATCATTGGAATGTTCATTGGTGGTTTATTGCCATTTATTTTCACAGCTTTGAGTATGGATGCGGTGGGGCGCGCTGCTGGTGCTGTGGTTGCAGAAGTTAGGCGTCAAATCAGTGAACGCCCTGGAATTATGGAAGGTAAGGACGAACCTGAATATGCAAGGTGCGTGGACATTGTAACGAAGTCAGCTCTTCGCGAGATGATCATTCCAGCTCTTTTACCTGTTGTTGTAGTTTTTGTTGTCTCTGCCATTCCGGCTCTATCCTATAAAGCACTTGGAGGCGTTCTTGTGGGCACTATCGTAACTGGTCTGTTCGTGGCGTTATCAATGACTGCGGCCGGAGGCGCTTGGGATAACGCCAAGAAACTGATTGAGGATGGTGCTTATGGAGGAAAGGGCTCTGAAGCTCATGCCGCTTCAATTACTGGTGATACGGTCGGAGATCCCTACAAAGACACTTCGGGTCCTGCCATCAATCCTATGATAAAGGTCACTAATATTGTAGCGATCCTTGCAATTAAGGTCTTTTTCTAACAGGCCAGATTCTTTAGGCTCCCTTATCCTCCGAATCCTCCGAATCCTCTCCCACGGTTCCATGGGCCCCGACGTTCGAACCCGCCTTTCTCAAGCTGTTCATTATATTTTCCGGTCTGTTCAGGATTCAGGACAGAACGAATTGCATCTTCTTTTGTGATGTCTCCAGCATTTGCTGATTCAGGCAAGGATGCTTCGATTCCTTCGATGGCCATGGATTCATCATATTCTGAGGACTTCTGTACAAGTATTCCAAAAACCTGATCTTCCTGCTCTTCGGAAAGCTCCAAAGTTTTGTTTATTCTATCCAATTCTGAAGTCGCTTGCCTCTGTACTCGTTCCGTTTTTTCTACAAGTTGCTCCCTCTCGTAGGTCGCATATTGATCATCACTAAGTTCAGCCTTCATTATTTCATTAATTTCCGGCTCGTTTTGTGACCAGAACTCGCCCTGAGATTCCATGATTTCAACGAAGGAACTATTTTCATCATCGAGCTGACTTTGGAAGCGTTTTGTTCCCTCTTTCACCATACTGACCATCTTCTCTTGAATTGATTCAGCTTGGCTGTCTGAGAGTCCAAGCTTTTCTTTTTGATTTTCTATTTCTGAAGCAATCATTCGATCAGCTCCTTGGCTCATAGCTCCTGCAAAACCTTTCATTAATTTCCTTGCTTCCGGGCTATTTAAAAGTTGAGCGAAGGCCTCTTCCGGCCCTGCCGGTTCTTCATCCTCAGAACCGTCATCCTCTTCTTTTATTTCAAATGGAATATTTTTCGGTTTGTCCGGAATGTTACTGATCAGAGGTGATTGAGTTTTATTGGAGCTGGTTTTATCAACACTCTTTTCTTTTCCCGGAGAGCTTTCTTTTGAAGAGTTTGCATTTCCAGTGTCTTTATCTGATCTGAAGAGGGCCATGACTCCCAGTCCTAAAACAAAGGACAATGCCATGAACATTATTAATTGATTCGTTTTCATAATTTGTCTTATTTTTTGTCACTATAATCTAAAACAGATTCTTTTTCTACAATTGCTTATAAAGATAAACGTTCAATTGTTCAAAGTTTGTCTTTTTTTATCTAGCTAGCTCTGATTGTTAAGAGATCTTCTATATTATCTTCTGAAATTTGATCAGATAAACTTGAAATTCGCTGTTAATTGCATTGTCCTTTGTTTTAGGACTGGGAGTCATGGCCCTTTCAGCGGCTACCGGTTAATCATACCGCGACATCGGTCTGACTAATAATGGCTCATTATTAGGCGAACAGTTCATGCACGACTCTGGACTTTCGGGTAATGCTTGTGAGTCTTCGTTCGTTGCCCCCATGTGGGTAGGTGAGCCTCTCGTGATCCAGACCGAAAAGATGCAATAATGTGGCCTGAAAGTCGTTCACGTGAACCGGATCCTCTTCCGGTGCCCAGCCTATTTCATCAGTGCTTCCGTAGGTCAGTCCTCCCTTAACGCCTCCTCCTGCCATGAGTACAGTAAAAGCGTTCGGATGATGATCTCTTCCCGTATTAGCTTTCCTTCCTCTGCGGTTCTCTCCTAGTGGAGTCCTTCCGAATTCACCGGCCCAAACGATCAAAGTTTCGTCGAATAGGCCCCTGTCCTTGAGGTCATTTATGAGTGCAGCTACTGGTTGGTCTGACATTCCGGCATTGAATTCAAGTTCTGAATTTAGGTTGGAGTGATGGTCCCATGAAGCGTGAATGATATTAATGAACCGGACACCGCGTTCGACCATTCGCCTTGCCAATAAACAGTTGCTGGAAAAATCGGCATAAGCGTTTCCGTTACCTTTACCACGTCCTCCGCCTTCCGGAAGTGCCCGGTCAATTCCGTACGCTTCTAGGGTCTTTGTTTTTTCCTTTGATAAATCGACTAGTTCAGGGGCCGCGGACTGCATCCTGAATGCCAACTCATAGTTGGCGATCCTACTTAATATTTCTGTATCTTTATTTGCTTTGTAGTGCATTTCGTTCAGTGACCTGAGTGCATCCAAACCTGAACGTTGCAGTTCGTTGGGTAGTCCTTGGGGATTTTCGAGATTGAGTAGCGGATTACTTCCATTACGGAAACGGACACCAGCGTAATTTGATGGGAGGAATCCGCTCTGCCATAGGGTAGCTCCTCCGCTCGATCCGCGACCTGCGGTTAATACAATGTATCCAGGAAGGTTTTGATTTTCCGTTCCGAGTCCGTAATTCAGCCATGATCCAGTCGAAGGGAGGCCGAACCTCGCTTCACCGCATTGCATTTGTAATTGGCCCGGATGATGATTGAACTGATCAGTATGCATGGAGCGAACCATGCAAATGTCATCAGCGCAGGTTGCAGTTTTTGGAAGGAGGTCCGAGAACCACATTCCTGATTTGCCGTGCTGCTTGAATTTTCTCGGAGATCCCATCAGAACGGCCGATTCTTTCTGAAGAAAAGCAAAGCGTTTCCCTTTTAGCAGATCAGCGTTCATTTTTTGACCGTTCAGTTCATTGAGCTTGGGTTTATAATCGAACAGATCCAACTGCGAGGGGGCACCGGCCATAAAGATAAAAATGCAGTTCTTTGCCTTTGGAGCAAAGTGAGGCCTATTGTCATTAATTTGTTGAATTGAAGTATTTGCTTCAAGGTTCTGGGACAACATGTGTTGCAGTGCAATGCCTCCTATTCCTGACGCTGAGGTTGTCAGAAATTCACGTCTCGAGTCACTTGTAAATTGATGAGAGAATTTCATTCGCGGTTGATAGTTTCGTCAAGATTAAGAAGGACGCGTGTCACAGTTACCCAGGAAGCTGTTTCATTGTCGTTTATCATCTCACAGGAATAGTCACCTATCATTTTTTTAGCTTCTTGTGGATTTGCAGAATAATAAGAACGGCTCCTTTGCAGAAGCTTTATGACTTGTTCGGTTTCTTGAGGTGATGGATCCCTTGCAACACAAAGAAGGAAAGAGGATCTGATCCGGTCCTGATCATTATCGGATGATTTGTCTGAGAGTATTCTTTTTGCAAATGCTTGAGCCGATTCATGAAAGACTTCGTTACCTAGCGTTGCGAGTGCCATGATCGGGGTATTGGAATTGGTTCGCTTTGCTGTAGTGATATTGGCGTTAGGGCAATCGAAGGTGATGAGGTTAGGATCTGGTGCTGTTCTTTTGAAAAAGGTATACATTCCACGTCGGTAACGATCGTCTCCGGTGCTTGTCTTCCATTTAAAGCTTCCCGCGAAACTTTGTTCGGCTACCCCTTTTGGTATTGGAGGGAATACACTGGGTCCTCCTACCTTGTGTTTTAGTAGTCCTGATATCGACAAAAACAGGTCCCGAATAATTTCTCCATCAGTCCGGAACCTGTTCTGTCTGTGGAATAATTTATTATCAGGATCGATCCGGTGCGTCTGTTCTCTGCGAACCGTAGATTGTTTATACGTATCTGACATGACTATGTATTTGATGAGACTTTTCCTGCTCCAATTCATACTTATAAATTTTGTTGCAAGATGATCCAGTAGATCCATTTGAACTGGTGGCGCGGATCTGGTACCGAAGTCCGCCTTTTGCTCGGTCAGCCCTTTTCCGAAAAGCCTATACCAGATATCATTGACTGCGACCCTTGCTGAGAGTGGATTATTTTTATTAACTAGCCACTCTGCAAGATCCAAACGGTCCGGTTTTTTGTCATTCGGTGCGTTCAAAGGAGGTAAGGACTCAGGTGTGAGTGGTGAAATTTCACCTTCTTCCTTAATGGGTTGCAGAAAATCGCCGCGACGGAAAATATAAGTCTCACGATTCTTTTTTCGCATTACTCGGACTTTCATTGTGCCATCTCCAAACCCTTTAGAGACTTCTTTTTCACTTTCATCTGCATTATTGAAGAATGCATAGAACTGATAATAATCGCGTTGGCTGATTGGGTCATAGGGATGATCATGGCACTGCGCACATTCGAGAGTGAGGCCTAGCCATACCGAAGCGGTGGTATTTGCACGGTCAATTGTTCTCTTGGTTCGATCTTCTTCAGCATCGACCCCTCCTTCTCGGTTATATAGGGTCTGACGGTGGAATGCGGTTGCAAGGTGCTGTTCTGGTGTGGCATTTGGTAAAATATCCCCAGCAAGTTGTTCGATAGTGAATTGATCAAAGGGCATGTCAGCATTAATGGAATCGATTACCCATTTTCTCCAGCGCCATGCATTTGGTCTATTATTGTCTTTTTCATAACCATCCGAGTCCGCGTACCGGGCTCCGTCCAACCAGTGCCTGGCCCATCTTTCACCGATGTGAGAAGAGTTAAGTATTTTTTCCACGAGCCTTTCATAGGCGTCCTGTGACTTGTCTGATTCGAAAGACAATATTTCTTCAGGTTCAGGGGGAAGTCCCATAAGATCTAATGAGAGTCTCCTGATGAGAGTTCTTTTATCTGCGATTGGGCTACGGTTTAATCTGGAAAACTTGAGATTTTCTTCAACGATACTGTCAATCGTTTGATTTTTTTCCGGAGTTTCTTTGAGAGATTTGAAGGCCCAATGTTTTGGCCATTTTGCTCCTTCCTTAACCCATTGACTCAGAGTTTTGATCTGTTCTGTCTTTAACGGGGTTTTGGGTGGCATCCTTTCCTCTTTGTCTGTATGACTGATGCGTCTGATTAATTCACTTTTTTCTAGATTTCCAGATACGATAGGAATCAGTCCGGATTCAGATGCACTGAAAACGCTTTCTTTGTTGATTAGATTAAGTCCTGCTTTTGCTCGAATTCTCCCGTGACACTTTGTGCAATGCGTGTTCAGAATTGGTCTAACATCACGAGTGAAGTTGATTTCTGCATTTGTTTTTGCCCACGGAAAGATAATAAGGGCTGAACATATAGTGGTTGAGACTTTCATCCTCGAGTGATTTAAATTATATCAATAATAATGAATGAACTTAATTTTTGATTATTTTTCTTTATGATTATTGATGCACATATGCATATATGGAAGCGAATAAAAGGTTGTGTCAGAAATGAGCAACCTGTCAGATCTCTTGGTTCGGGAAAGATTCGCATAGGTGATCAGGAAATGCTGGGTATGCCGGCTTCCTTTGTCGATTGCTCTGCTCTGGCTGAATATGTTTTAGCTGAGTTTGATGCGGCGGGAGTCACTGCTGGGGTCGTGGTTCAGGAGTATTTGGATGGGCCTCAGAACGATTATATTTTAGATGTTGCATCAAATTATCCAGAACGTTTTTTCATGCATGCTCTCCCCAACTTCTTTGAGCCTGATAAGGTGGATGAGGAAGCAGGGAACCTATTTGATCAGGGGTTCAGAGGGTTGAAAGTTTGCGGCGGGCATTTGTTAGATAAGATATCTTTGGATGATCGTAGATTCTTTCCGGTTTGGGAAAGAATGGAAAATGAAGGGCTGGTTTTGTCTGTTGATTTTTCTGAAGGAGAAATCCAAGTACCTGAGTTTGAGAATGTAATGAAAGCATTTCCGAATCTGAAGGTGGCGATCGGTCACTTCGGCATGCCTAACCGAGGAGGCTGGCCTGGTCAGTTAGAATTGTGCCGTCACAAAAATGTGTATATAGAATGTGGAGGCATTATCTGGCTTTATCGCTCAGAAGGTTATCCATTTGAGAGTGGGCGTGATGCGCTGAAATCTGCGGGACTGAAAGTGGGGTACGATAAAATAATGTGGGGCTCAGACTGGCCTCGGACCATGGTGGATTTTACATATAGACAGAGCCTTGATTTTATCCTTACTGATGATGATATAGGATCTGAAGATAAAGCCGCTATTCTCGGCGCAAATGCGGCAAAGCTTTATGGGTTTAAAAAACCGAGACTCGTTGATAGGATCCCTCTTATAACAGAGGGTTAGCTTTTCCCTAGCTCTTCTGACCTGAGCGTTGCGGCTTTGACTGCATCGATCAGGGTAGCTCTCAATTTTCCTGACTCAAGTACCGCGA
>Ga0315329_10000517_pt1 | contig 15039 bp, 10 predicted proteins | sample M150032315metaG_FD_203459 | JGI IMG/M metagenome (GOLD analysis project Ga0315329, IMG submission 203459) | Ammonia-oxidizing marine archaeal communities from Monterey Bay, California, United States - M1 500m 32315 | ecosystem: Environmental > Aquatic > Marine > Coastal | place: USA: California...
TATATGACTGGTTGGGATAGAGAATATTTAGAAAATAAAGAAGAGTATTTAGAACTCTTTGATAGTGTAATGCAAAAAGAACAAGAAAGAAACATAGAATTTCTTGAGAAGAGTTTAAAAGAATTAACTGGTAGGAAGTTTGCAGTTGCTTGTGGTAGTGGAACTGATGCTTTAACTTTTTCTTTATTGAGTTTAAATCTTAAACCTGATGATGAAGTATTAGTGACTAGCTTCTCTTGGATATCATCAGCATCATGTGTATCATTAGCTGGTGCCACACCAGTATTTTGTGATGTAGATTTACATACATATCACATATCACTTGAAAGTATTGAAGAGATGGTGAGTGATAAAACAAAAGCAATTGTATATCCATTTCTATTTGGAAGTATATCTGACACTGCAGAAATACGAGAGTTCTGTAAGCAAAACAATATTGTCTTTATTGAAGATGCTTGTCAAGCATTAGGTTCTAATTACAATGGATGGATAGCAGGTAACATAGGAGATATTAGTACATTTAGTTTTAATGCTAATAAACAAGTTGCCGGTATTGCTGGAGGTGGTGCTATACTTACAGACAATAAAAAACAAGCGGTGTTATTTAGAAAATTAAGAAAGCATGGTGAACATGAAGTATTAGGATATAATTCTAAGATGCTTGGTATGAATGCTGAGTTTATTAATTTTAGATTACAGAAAATGGATAAGTGGAATTTCCAAAGACAAGTTATTGCTGAGAGATATGATGCTGTACTTAAAGATTTACCAGTTCATATACAAAAACCTGAGCCTGGATTATATCATACTTATCATAAATATGTTGTTAGGTTTGAGAGTCAAGAGTTAAGAGATACTATTAAAGAAAGAATAGAACAATCAGGAATACATTACCCTAAACCTATATGTGAACATCTAATGTATGAAAATATTATACATAGAAAAGATAATTGTCCAAATGCAAAACTAATAAGTGAAACTATATTAACATTACCAATGAATCCTTATTTAACAGATGAAGAAATAGATAACGTTAATAATATAATTTTATTATCAGTATGATAGAAGTAGTAAACAATATACTTGTTCAAATAGATGATGAAGGCAATATGGTCGAAATAGATGATGAAGCTTTACATACACTAGTTAATAATATGAAAGATGTAATAGATGATGTAATCTTTGATGAAAATTTAATTAAACCTATTGAACCTATATATCATTACATAATAGAAAAAATGTACACTATGCCAGAATATTCTAAATGGAATGATGTTCCATTTAAAGAGAAACCTAAAGAAAAATTATTAATAGCATTTAACAAATTTTTATATGATAAACTTAATAAACGTACAGAATAATTATTTAGCAATAGATTTCTTTCTATCGATGTCATGCAATAAGGATTGTCATTATTGTACGAGCTATACTTTGGAACAAAGGAACCTAACAGTTGATATGGAGTTCTTAAAGAGAACATTATATTATTTAAGAAACTATAAAACAAGATGTAACATACTTGGTGGTGAACCTGGATTAATAAAGAATTTACCTGAAGTTATTGAAGAAATTAAAAGTAATCCTAATCATGTATGTGAGGTATTATCTAACTCAACAGTAAGGAGAAGGTACCCAAAAGTATTAACAGATCCTGATATAATATATGTTGAGCATTTTATATTAGATTTTTATGAGCACGAGATATCTTTGTTAGGACCAAAGTCATATGACTTCCATGATGAAAATGAATTTAATAATTATAACTTAGTAATTAAGACACCTAACTTTGAGAAGTATAAGCATCTATATCCTGAAGCAATGAAAAAACTAGACCATAAGAATACCTTATGGAAAGAGTTCAATGGTAGAGCACCTAATTTTGCTGAGATACAATTAAATTCCCAAGCAGCTGAGATAGATAGGAAAATGTGTGCAGCATTTCCTATGGTACCTGTTATAAATTTTGAGAATCAAAACTTAGTACATTGTAGTAAAAAGTTTGCAAACAATGCTATCACCTCTAAAGAATTTGAAATAACTCAAGAGAATATAGATAAGATGATGAACTTTAGATTATTTAAATACGAAAACTATTGTAAAACTTGTATGGAATATGTACAACCGAAAGGACATTTTAATATTAAAAAATATGCGAGCATACTAAATGAATAAAAAAATAATGGGAGTAGCATTGAACCTACATGATCATAATACATATGATGGAGTATGGCATAACCAAAGAGAAAGACAAACACGATTCAAGCATAACCTACCTTACCATGTAGAAGCTTATGCTCATCAATCAGATATATTAAACCCTAATGATTATAGACTTAACGATGAATTCACTAAAGAGTATTTTAAAAAATCTGATGATAGTGTCTTAGCATTTACATATACCTATGGTGGTGTAAGAAAATCAAAAGAAGAACTACTCAACACCGTGCTCAAAGGTCATGACGAGATATTTGATTGGCAACCTAAAAAGTTATGGGATCATTATTATAAAGATGGAATATACTTTATAGACCACCATCAATCACATGCTGCATATGCCTTTATTAATTCAGGATTTGACCAAGCAGATAAATTAGCTATTGATGGTATTGGTAATAGATATAGATGTTGTTTCTTTGATAAGCATGATGTAATGACTGATCTATCAGATGTATTACCTATTGGTTGGTTATGGAATCACATGTCAAACCTAACAGGATTTGGTACATTAGGTGCAGGTAAACTTATGGGACTATCTGCTTATGGCAGAAAGAATGATTACTTCTATGAAATATTTGAAACAATACTTGCTGGTCCTATAACAGAAAAGAAACAAGAGAAATTTGAAGAATATATTGATTTAAAAAGATATAAGAAAGAAGATTTAGCATTTACTCTTCAGAGATTTACTATGGATAAAATAAGAGAATTTGTTTATCCACTTCAAACATGTAATAATCTTTGTGTTGCGGGTGGTGTATCTTATAATGGTTATATGAATGAGGCATTTACTATTAACAGATGGAAAAATGTGTATGTACCTCCTGCTGTTGGTGATGAAGGTCAAGCTCTTGGTGCATATCAACATGCTGATTATGTATTAAATAATAACAAACATATAGTAGACACATACTCTGGTAAAGAGTATCAATGGGTACCTAATAAAAATATTATAATGAATGCTAAAAATTTAAAAAATAAAACTTGGGCATCAGGTAAAGGTTTTCAATGGGGTTATGAAGCATTATTTTGGGAGCCTCTTAATGTGCCATATATTGCTCAACAGATTGCTGATGGTAAAACAGTTGGTTGGTTCCAAGGTAAATCTGAGAGTGGTAATAGAGCATTAGGTAATAGAAGTATATTAGCAGACCCACGTAATCCTGATATAAAAGAAATCATTAATAGTACAATTAAAATGAGAGAAGACTTTAGACCATTTGCTCCTGCAGTAATGGAAGAACACTATCAAGAATACTTTGATACTAATCAGCCATCTCCATATATGTCTAGAATTATGCCAGTTAAATCTACAAAGATTCCTGGTGTTACACACATTGATGGTACAGCAAGAATACAAACAGTTAATAGAGAACAAAACGCAAAGTTCTGGAATATTATTAATGAGTTTTATAAAATAACAGATATACCAATGTTACTCAATACTAGCTTTAATTCTCAAGAACCTATTGTAGAAGAACCTTGGCATGCTATCAGAACGTTTAAAGAAACTTCTATAGATATATTAGTAATTAATGATTGGATGTTAATTAAAAAAGTAACACATGATGGGTGGAGCTAATGCTTAGTAAAGAAAAATTAAATAATTTATTAAATATTTTAAATTTAAATAATGATTACGATATAGGAACTGATGATATCGAAGATATATTAACTGCAATAAAAAATGAAGATGATAGTACATTCCTAAAAACTTTATTTAAAATAAAATATAATAAAGACCCAGATTTAATTTTACTTAATGATGTGTTTACTACAATTAAACATGAAGTAAATTATGAAGAAGATATTTTGGATTCATTTAGTGATAACCAGATTGAAGCTAAAACAAAATTAGTTAATGAATTAGATAAACTAAATCTTTTAAATAAAACTACCGAAGTTGTTATATTTGGTTGTTGGTATGGAAGTGTTCTTCTACCATTGTTACATGACAAGGTTTATAAAATTACTGCAATTGATTCCGATAATAATGTTATTACAATTGGAAAGAATAGACTCTTTAATGATTACTGGAATGTTGATTGGATAACCGATGATGTGTTTAAAAATTATAGAGATGGATATGATAAGGCTACTATCTTTATTAATACTTCTTGTGAACATATGAGACCAATGAAAGAATGGGGAGTGATGAATCCAAGTCGAGGAGAACTATATAAAAATCCTTGGTGGGATAGAGTTCATAAAGATGCTCACTTTGCTTTTACTTCTAATAATATGTTTGGTATACCAGGTCATACTAATTGCGTAAATGATATAGAAGAATTTAAAGGACAACTACCAGATAAGTCAAAGGTATTAATAGAAGATGAATTAGAAGACGAGAGAGGTACTAGATATCTATTAATAGGAAAGATATGAAAAGAATAGTTTATAGTATTTATGTTGACATACCAGCACGTGAACATTTTGGTAAATCTAAAAATAGAAATGATTCAGTAAAGAAAGCAAAAGTAACTGTTAATGCTTTTAAAGAACATTATGATAGACTCATCTCATCTAAAAAAGATTATGCTAAAAAAATTGGTGCATCCTTTAAGATGTATATTTATGACAAGAAGTATATAAAATGGCAACAACAATTCACTAAAGACTTTCCAGAATTTACTGGTTACGAAGTAATAAACTTTTATAAGATACATATCCTTTATGAACTAGCAAAAGTTTATGATGAAATTTTATATTTAGATTTTGATGCTATACCTTTAACTAATGAAAGTTTCTTTGATGCTTGGGATTTATCAAAGGGTATGTGTATTCTTCATAATAATAGATATGTTGTTCAAAACTTAAGAGTTAATCATAGTATTAGAAGTCCAACAGCAAAATATTATAATTGCCAAGCTATGTTAATAGATGGTGGTTACAATCATGCTAATAATGTAATCAATACTGGAATCATTGGTGCAACTAAAGAACAAATAAAAGAGCTAGATTACTTTGGTAATTTTAGAGAGATAATAGATTTAATGACTAGACTAATAACTGAGCCAAATGATTTATATCCTCAGAACATTCTTGATATGTTTAGGTATGATAACGAAACTATTTTCTCATACAAATTACGAGTTAATAATATTAAAGTACAATGGCTTGATTCAGAATGGCATTACTTTTTTGACGTACAACGTTTCATTCCAAAAGAAACAAAAATAGTCCACGCAATTTGTAAAGACTTTGATTGTGTATGGAGAAGGTTAGATGCTTAAGATATGTACAGTATACTTTGGTAATAAATATACTCCAGATTATGTAGGGAATCTATTTAGAAGTATAAGAAGAAACTCAAGCATTCCATTTCAATCTATATGTATAAGTGACAATTCTAATGTTGAAGCAGATATAGTACTACCATATAATTATAATAGCGATATTAAATTACATTGGCATAAACTAAAATTCTTTTCTCCTAACTATGCATATCAAAAACCAGGTGATGATATTATAGTAATGGATATTGACCAAGTCATTACAAGTAATGTTGATGATCTTATAGGATATCCTGTAAAAGACCATGAATTAGTTACTTATGGTATATGGTGGAACTCAGAAGAATTAATAGAACATGGATTAGCATTAGAAACAAATGGTGGGTTTTATAAATTTAAATCTGGAACTTTATCATATGTATGGGATGATTTTATTGTAGCTCCTGAATATTGGCAAATGAAATTTTTTAATGATGAAGTTGTTAATTACAAATATTATGGAGAACAGAATTATGTTAATTGGAAAACATTTTGGGAAATGAAAGCAAACGTAATTAAAACACCAGAAAAATGGATAGCTAAATATCATGGTGCAAAGGAGGATTATTTTAAAAACATTAAACTTAACAAAAAGTATTGTGAAAAATTTAATGCTGATTACATGATTTTAGATGATGTAAATCCTGACATTAAAGTAGTACATTTTCTAGGCCCAGGAGAAACTATACATGAACATAATTTTAAATGGATTGAGGATAACTGGAAATGAAAAGAATAATATGTTGTAGGTTTGGTAATAAGTTTACTCAATGGCATGTTGATAACTTAAAGTATATGATAGACACTTATTCTGGTATACAATATGATACCTTTGAAGTTATTGAAGAAAACCTATATGGTAATTGGTATAATAAATTCCAAATGTATGATAAGTTTAGAACAGATGAAAATTTATATTTTGATTTAGATGTAGTTATCTATAATAGGTTACCAAACTTATGGAGAAAAGAATTTACATTGTTAGATGATAAGTGGTGGAGACCAGACTTTGGACACACACCACTCAACTCATCTATTGTTTCTTGGACTGGTGATGTATCTTTTATATGGGAAAGGTTCTGGCCTTATGCAGATGTCTATATGAGAAAATATAATAAAGGGAGTGATGAGTTTTATTATAAAGAAATTCAATATAATATATTTGATCCGGTCTGTCCAAAGATTGATACATCATCTCCGCATGCTGCGATGGGTATAGTTACATTAGGTCAACTACACCACTTAATGGAAGAAGGCTGGACCGGTTGGTGGTCTAAATATTTTATGCCTTAGCAGCAGCTGCCGCCTGAGCTTTTTTAGTAGCTGCAACATTTTTCTTTTTCGTAGCTACAGCTTTAGTAGTAGGTTCTATTTTAACAGCAGCAGAAACCATAGCCTCACCAGCTGCAGGAGCTTTTTGAGGTGTAGCATCAAGTTTCTTTAAGTCTGCATCATTAGCTGCAGGAGTAGAAATAGATTTATCATCATCTTCTCTCCTTCTTACACCAACAATCTCAAAGGCATGTGTTAATACTTCAACTTTATTTTTACCTTTCCTTAACGCAGTTTTTGCTTTAATATTTTTGCTCTCTCTAATTTCTTGTACTTCAAACAATGCTAGCTTTAAAGCAAATAAGTGATCTTCATTTTCCATGTTTGAAAAAATAGTATCAACAATTGTAGGATAGATTTTTGTCTTTGATAATAATGTACTCGCATCAACTTCAGCGCCAGCAATCATCTCTGCTGTATCAATGTTTGCAATTGCTTTCATCTCTTCTTCTGCAAAAGTATCTCTAGCAACATTCTTTGCCATTGCAATAAAAGCTTCACTCTCTGCTTTTTTATTTTCCCATGTTTGTTCATGAAGTTGGTCTTCAGTAACAAGCTTCATTAAATCTTGATAGTCTTTATTATTTTCATCAGCTTCAATAACATGTGGTGTTAGTTCTTTATCACCTGTATGATCCATATTAAGTAAAACTTCAATATTTTTTCTTTCATTATCGATAAAGTTGGCTGTGACATAATTGTCTTTGGTAATCATTATTCTTTCCTCGCTTTTAAATAGTATGTTGAAATTGTCGCAGCTGATCCAGCTGGGAATTCTTGTGTTCTATAGTCATCTCCACCAACTTCTCGTTGTTGGTATGTCGAACTATTCAATTTAGTATTAACCATACCAGTACCTAATGATGTACCTGAACCATCAATATAAAATCTCATTTTATTAGAAGCTAAGTTCACTGATGTATATCTTATCATTTCTTTACAGATAACATCAAACTCTGCTGATGTAAGTTCTTCAAGATTACCATCACCATTAACAGTCATCGGCGTTGCAGTATATGCAACATCTGAACCATTACTTTTATGAAGATAATAATTAGTTATAGTAGTTGGTTGGTCTTGTGTTTCAGTAATACCACCTGCTGTATATGCACCAGCATCTGCACGTGTATCTGTAAATACTGCTGTTGTAGAAACATTTGTATATCCAGATGGTGGTGTAGTAGAAGTACCAATCTGATATGGTTGTGCTGCTATAATCGCATCAATACAATCACTAGCATATGTATCATACATTTCTTGAAGAGACATAGCTTGAACGTTAGTACCATTTATATATGCAGGAAATCTTATATTGCTTGTATCTGCCGGTGCTGATAATGAAGCAGTTGCTAAACTAATTTTATCATATGAAACTGTTACAGTTTCTACATTAGGTGTATCTCCCTCAGAACGGAAGCTACTCGCATGAGTTGTTGCTGCACCTGCTTGAGTTCTTGTATCACTCATAGCATCTAATGTACCACTACTTCCAACAATAGATAGTGTTACAGATGGATCTGATAAATAAAGATATGTCATTCTCTCAATAACTTTATCGTAATCTCCACTTGCCATTTCTCTGACATTTGTACCGTCTAATTTTAAAGGTGTTTTTGCCGCCATAGTATTATTTATATTCCTGTGTTATGTCTATTTATATTAATCTTAAAAAGAAAAATATAAATAGACGTTGTTATATTATTTAAGCTCCTGCACAATGATATGTTGCAACAGTTGTACCTGCCGAGTTAATAACCAAAAATGTTGCTAATGATTTTAATTCAGCTGAACCAACAGCATCATTTGCAATATGCTCTTCATCAATAGAGTCTGCAGCATAGTGTTGACTATCAATAGCATCGTTAGCAATATGTGCACCATCAATTGAACCATCCACGTATTGGTCTGAATCAACCGAGTTAGCTGACATATGAGCTAGGTCAATTGAACCATCTACATACTGGTCAGAATCAACTGAGTTAGCTGACATATGGTCTAGGTCAATAGCACCACTCGCAATCTCTGCCGAGTCAACTGCATCTGCTTGTATTGTTGCAACTGCTGTTACATTAGCTGAGCCATCAAAACTTCCTGAGTTCCAGACTACATCTCCTGTTTGAGCAATCGTTCTAGCAGTTGCTAAGATAGTTGCTGAACTAGCATTTCCAGTCCAAGTACCTGTACCATTACCTTCTAAGTTAGCAACTAATGTACCAACTGCATAGCCAGTACCAGCTGTGTTAACTGTTGTAGTAGGTTCTGCTTGGTTGTCTTTAAATAGCTTCCACTTACCTGAATCAGAAGCATCTCTAAATAAACCACCATAAAGGTCTTGTGAACCAGAGGTATCATACAATCCGTATAGACCAATATCCACTGCATCAGCAGCATTGTTATTAGTAGCCATACTTAATAGTGGGTCTGCAACTTCGATTGTTGTTGAGCTAACTGAAGTGTTAGTACCAGACACCGTTAAGTTACCAGCAATTGTTACATTATCCGGTAAACCAATCGTTACTGTACCAGCGCTTTCACCAACTTCAATCTCATTAGCAGTACCACTAAATGTGGCTGTACCACCAAGAGAAATAGGTGATGTATTTGAACCATCACTTACGGTCCATGATGAAGCAGCTAAGTGAACATTATCTACTGAACCATCAACATATTGATCGCTATCAACTGAGTTAGCACTCATATGAGCTAGGTCAATTGACCCATCAACATAAGAATCACTATCAATTGAGTTGGCTGCCATGTGTTCAGCATCAATACTACCAGCAGCATAGTGTTCAGAGTTAATTACATCATCTGCAATTAACGCTGCTGTAATAGCATCATTAGCAATATGTGCTGTGTCAATTGAACCATCAACATACTGGTCTGAATCAATACTGTTAACTGACATATGAGCTAAATCAATTGAAGCATCTACAATATGTTCTGAATCAATCTGGTCATCAGCAATCAATGCAGATGTAATCTGATCTGCTGCAATGTGAGCAGTATCAATTGAACCATCTACATACTGGTCTGAGTCTATAGAGTTAACTGACATATGAGATAAGTCAACCGAACCATCAACTAGTTCTGATGAATCAACTGTGTTAGCTTGAAGAGCAGCTGCAGCTGTTACATTACCTGAACCATCGAAGCTAGGTGATGTCCATACAACATCTCCTGTTATTCCTATTGTTCTACCAGTGGCCAAGGCTGTAGCAGTAGTAGCATTACCTGATACTGCGCCTTCAACATTTGCAACCAATGTACCAGTTGCATATCCTGTTCCTGAAACATTAACCGTTGTAGTTGGAGCAGCTTGTAAGTCTTTAAATAATTTCCACTTACCAGAATCATTAGCATCTCTAAATAGTCCACCATATAAATCTAATGAACCTGAAGTATCATACAAACCATACACACCAATATCAACTGCATCCGCAGCATTATTAGTTGTTGCTAAATGTAATAATGGATCTGCAACCTCAATTGTTGTTGAGGAAACTGAAGTTTGAGTTCCTGATACTGTTAAGTTACCAGCAATGGTTACATTGTCTGGTAAACCAATTGTTACTGTACCGGAACTTTCACCAACTTCAACCTCATTAGCAGTACCACTAAATGTAGCCGTGCCACCAAGAGAAATCGCTGTTGAGTTCGAACCATCACTTACTGTAATAGCTGAGTTGGCCATGTGAACATTATCAACCGAACCATCAACGTATTGGTCACTGTCTACTGAGTTGGCAGACATATGAGCTAGGTCTATTGAACCATCTACATACTGGTCACTATCAATACTATTAACTGACATATGAGCTAAGTCAATAGCACCACTTGCAATCTCTGCAGAGTCAATAGCATCATCTGCCATTAACGCATTAGTGATTTGACTATTAGCAATATGAGCAGTATCAATCGATCCGTCTACATACTGGTCAGAATCAATAGAGTTAACTGACATATGTGCCAGGTCTATTGAACCATCTACGTATTGGTCTGAATCAATTGAGTTTACACTCATGTGGTCTAAGTCAATAGCACCACTTGCTATTTCAGCGCTATCCACAGCATCAGCTTGGATAGTTGCAACCGCAGTTACATTAGCTGAACCATCGAAACTTCCTGAGTTCCAGACTACATCGCCTGTTTGAGCAATGGTTCTACCAGTTGCTAAAGCAGTTGCTGTAGTAGAGTTACCTGTTACAGCTCCTTCAATGTCTGCAACTAATGTACCTTTAGCATAGCCAGTACCACCAGTGTTAACCGTTGTAGTAGGGACAGCTTGAGTATCCTTAAAGATTTTCCATTTACCTGAATCAGAAGCATCTCTGAATAATCCACCATATAAGTCTTGTGAACCTGATGTATCATACAAACCATATAGACCAATGTCAACAGCATCTGCTGCATTGTTACTAGTAGCCATGAATAGTAATGGGTCTGCTACCTCAATGGTAGTTGAGGAAACAGTTGTTTGAGTTCCTGCAACCGTTAGGTTACCTGCAATCGTTACGTTAGAAGGTAAACCATATGTTACTGTCCCAGCACTTTCAACAACATCAACCTCATTGGCTGTGCCAGCAAAAGTTAATGTACCACCAAGAGCAACCGGTGATGTATTTGAACCATCACTTACTGTAACACTTGAATTGGCTAAGTGAACATTATCTACTGAGCCATCAACATACTGGTCGCTGTCAACACTATTAGCTGACATATGAGCTAGGTCTATTGAACCATCAACGTATTGATCGCTATCAATAGAGTTAACTGACATATGAGCCAGGTCAATTGAAGCATCAACTATATGTTCTGAATCAATTTGGTCATCAGCAATCAATGCCGATGTAATATTATCTGCTGCTATATGAGCTGTATCAATAGAGCCATCAACGTATTGGTCGGAATCAATACTATTAACACTCATATGAGCCAGGTCAATTGAAGCATCTACAATATGTTCAGAATCAATTTGGTCATCAGCTATTAAAGCAGATGTAATTTGGTCTGCAGCAATATGAGCTGTGTCTATTGAACCATCAACGTATTGATCGCTATCAATACTATTAGCTGACATATGAGCTAAATCAATAGAGCCATCAACATATTGGTCGGAATCAATACTGTTAACACTCATATGAGATAGGTCAACTGAACCATCAACTAGTTCTGATGAGTCTACTGTATTAGCAGCAAGACTTATAACACCAGTGTCAGCTAAAGTAGCATCTCCTGACATTACATTATCAATCCATGTGGATGTACCAGTATCGTATAGTAGTAATGAACCATCACCGGCGGAGGTGATGTTTACATCATTGGCTTCAGACAATTCATTCTCTGCAGTTATCTGAGCATCAACATAAGCTTTAACGGATTGTTGCGATGGTAACTTAGTAGCACTGTTAGATGCCATGTTATCCTCATCAATAAAGAAGGAATAACCAGAAGCATCAGCTTGGGCTGCAGTTACAATCGTACCAGCGTCATCTGGTAAAGTAATTGTTCTATCTGTGGATGAATTAGGAGAAGCAATAGTAAATATACCAGTTCCGCCTGCATCACCTGTGAATTTTATTTTTGACATTTTATGTCTCTCCTAAAAAATTTATTTATATCTATTTATACGATTGCCCAAGTTGACCCTGAGCCAACTGTAACTGAGTAACCGCTATTAATTATTATAGGTCCACATGATATTGCATTATTGCCATCTGTTATTGTATAGTTAGATGACACTTCACTTTCATGTTCCCATAATGGTTCTTCGGTAGTGTTACCACCACCAACTAAACTCCAAGCACTTCCATCATAGATTTCAGCTTGGGTCTCAGTTGTATTCCATCTGAAAAATCCAGCACTTGGAGAACCGTCTCTTTGTGCTGTTGTTCCAGAAGGTATTTTTGCGGAAGCAGTATTACCTGATTCCATAACCGCGCCAGCAGCTTCTACATTCGTAGCATCTGTAACATCGGCCGATGCTTCTATTGCATCTAATTTAGAATGGTCTGCATCAGTAAATACTTGAGAGTCTGTGGCTGAACCAACAAGGACTCTTATCTCTGCCGCAGTTTGGTCTGCCGTAGCAGAAGTTTCAATAGTATCTAACTTAGTACCATCAGTAGCAACATCCCTTGTATCAAATGTGGAGTTAGTTGTAATAGCTCCTGTCATTGCACCACCTGCTTTAGGCAAAGCTGCGTCAGCTGTAGTAGTTGTGGATGTTAAGATTGCATCTCTTACTGCAATGTCTACGCCATCGAATGTAGAGTTAGTAGTAATTGCTCCAGTCATGGCACCACCAGTCTTAAGTAAGTTTAAGCTTGCCGCTCCTGTTACTGTACCAGTTAGGTCACCTTCAACATCTGCAACTATTGTACCTTTCGTAATCGATAAGTTACCAGTTGAAGCACCAGTGAATGTACCTGTACCAACTGTAAATTTATCTGCGCTCTCATCATAACCAATGAATGCATTATTCTGGTCACCACGTTCGATAACAATACCTGAATCATTACCTGGAGTACCTGTTACACCATTACCTAATTCAATAAGATTATCAGAAACCACCATGTTAGTAGTAGCTACTGTTGTAGTAGTACCATTAACTGTTAAGTTACCAGTTAATACTAAGTCATCAAATTGAACATCAGAGTTTGTGGCTACTGCTTGTCCAATTGAAATTGCACCACCTGAATATGTAATACCTGTGCCAGCACTTAAGTGAGCTCTTACTTCTGCAGCGCTTGGACCAGTGTATGTGATAACACCAGTGCTTGAGTTATAAGCACATGAACCATCACCACCTGCGTCAGTAACACTTACCGCTGCTCTTGCTCTTGCAGTTGTATGATAAAGATTAGTTGAACCTTCTGCAACATCATCTGTATCTTGGTCATCAACATATTTTTTAATCGATTGTTGAGTAGCAAGATGAGTGGCAGAATCTGATGCCATATTATCTTCATCTTTAATTGCACTACCACTTACACCAGTATTTATTACTGGTGAAGTTAATGTAGCTGCTGTTAATGTTTTATTAGTTAAGGTTTGTGAACCAGTTAATGTTGTGACTGTTGAGTCGATAGCAACAGTAAGAGTATTACTAGATCCACTAGTGTCAATACCTGTACCACCAGCAATATCTAAAGTCTCACTATCTAAATCAATACTTAATGCACCACCACTATCACCTTGGAAGTCTAAATCACTAGCTGTAACTTGAGCATCAACATAAGCTTTAACCGATTGTTGTGATGCAACATATGTAGCTGAGTTACTAGCCATGTTGTCTTCATCTAATATAGCTCCTGCAATCCTTGCATCAACTCTTGCATTGGTGTGGTATAAATTACCTGTTCCTTCAGCTACATCATCTGTATCGTTATTACTTAGGTCATAACCACTTCCTTCTCCTGTTGTAGCATCTAATCTAAATGTATTACCTGCATCATCATATGTTGCTGTAAGGTTTGTACCAGCAATGAACATTGCATTTAATCTATCATCAAACCTTTCAGCTGTGTAGTATAAATTATTTGAACCCTCAGCAGTTTCGTCTGTTGTCTGTCCATCAACATAAGCTTTAACACTTTGTTGGGTAGGTACCTTAGTAGCTGAGTTGGATGCCATGTTATCCTCATCTACAACTATACCTAAGCCGGACGTAGTTGTATCTGATAACATAAGAGCACCAGCAGCATTAACATTTGTTGCATCTGTTACATCAGCACCAGCTTCAACATTAAGCATGGTGAGTAAATTAGCAACAGTAATTTCTTCTATAACACCAGCACCTGCAGAATCTCTACCGAGTATCCTATCAGTGGCTGTGACATTCTGTATCTTTGCATAAGTAACTTGGTCATCTGCTATGTGTGCCGTATCAATTGAAGCATCAACATATTGGTCACTGTCTACTGAGTTAGCACTCATATGAACTAGATCGATTGAGCCATCTACATACTGGTCTGAATCTACAGAGTTAGCACTCATATGAACTAGATCGATTGAACCATCTACATATTGGTCACTGTCAACAGAGTTAGCTGACATATGTTCTAAGTCAATTGAACCTGCCGCGTAATGTTCACTATCAATAGCATCTGCAGCTATCATCGATCCTTCAACTGCATCAGCCTGAATCGTAGCAGCACCAGTTACATTAGCAGCACCAGTTAATGAAGCCGATGTCCAAACAACCTCGCCAGTCATA
>Ga0315329_10000518_pt1 | contig 15035 bp, 10 predicted proteins | sample M150032315metaG_FD_203459 | JGI IMG/M metagenome (GOLD analysis project Ga0315329, IMG submission 203459) | Ammonia-oxidizing marine archaeal communities from Monterey Bay, California, United States - M1 500m 32315 | ecosystem: Environmental > Aquatic > Marine > Coastal | place: USA: California...
GGCAGCTGATCAAGTTCTCGCTTTCCGCCATTTCCTCTTTTTCTTCAGCGCCTCTACAATTCGTCACAGTGATTGGTATGAGCATGCTGGCGATTAGTGTTCTTCTAGGCTCAGTAACTTTATATCAATGGGTTTCCGGGCAAGCGGTAACTGGCTTTACTACCGTCATTATATTGCTGCTAGCTATTGGCAGTATGCTGATGGTCAGCCTTGGCCTGATTGGTCTGTATCTCGCAAGGATTTATGAAGAAATTAAAGGCAGGCCCGCTTATATGATAAAAGAAGAAATCCAAGCATCACATGATTCGGATAGCAGATAATAATCTATAGAGAGTAAGCAGTTCAGCAATCAACACAGAGTGATTACTCTGTTGTTGAAGTGGCGGAAAGACTCGAAATGGCTTCAAGAACGGCTATTTCCAGAGGCTACAAACGGTCTAGCGAACTCTGGGAAATCCACTGCGCCTAGCAATACCAGCTTTTTTGGCTTCTTCAGTGACTGCTTTTGCCACAGCTGGTGCAACACTTTTATCAAATACTGAGGGAATAATGTAGCTAGGCGATAAATCTTTTTCAGAGATGCAGTTTGCAATAGCCTGCGCAGCGGCCATTTTTATATTCTCTGTGATTTGGTCTATTTGACAATCTAAAGCGCCGCGAAATAACCCTGGAAAACAAAGTACATTATTTATTTGATTGGGGTAGTCACTCCGTCCTGTAGCCATAATCTCTACATGCCCCTCCACCTCTTCTGGTGTGATTTCAGGTGTTGGATTACTCATGGCAAAAATAATGGGATCTTTGGCCATTGATTTTACATGTTCGAGAGTTAGCAGTCCTGGTCCGGATACACCAACAACAACGTCTATATCTTTTATGACTTCTGAGATTGTGCCTGCTACTTTTCCTGGATTTGTACGTTGCGCATAAGCTTCCTTGGCCGCGTTTAAGCTTTCTCGACCTTCATAGATTGCACCCTTGCGATCAAGCCCAATAATATCGGTGATGCCCATGCTTAGCATCATATCTGTGCATGCCGTTCCTGCTGCTCCAACTCCAAGTACGATAACTTTTAGGTCCTTAGCTTTCTTGCCTGTGATTTTAAGAGCATTAATAAGGGCGGCTATCATAACAACAGCCGTACCGTGTTGGTCATCATGAAAAACGGGGATGTTTAATTCTTTATCAAGTCGTTTTTCGATTTCAAAGCAGCGAGGTGCTGATATATCCTCGAGGTTGATGCCGCCAAAAGTTGGAGCCAGACTCTTTACGATTGAAATGATCTCTTCCGTATCCTGAGTATCCAAACATATAGGAAAGGCATCCACACCGGCGAAATCTTTGAACAACATTGCCTTCCCTTCCATAACAGGCATGGCTGCTTCTGGGCCGATATTACCTAAGCCCAAAACGGCGCTACCATCACTGACTACCGCCACGGTATTGCGTTTTATCGTTAAATTAAAGGCCTTGCTTTTGTCTTCGTGAATTGCCATGCATACTTTGGCAACACCAGGTGTATAGGCCATTGAAAGTTCGTCACGTGTTTTGATGGGGATCTTTGAATTTACTTCAATTTTTCCACCAAGGTGCATAAGAAGAGTTCTATCTGAGACGTGGATAAGCTCAGTGTCTTTGATTCCTTCTAAGATCGATTTAATTTCTTCCGCATGCTCTTCGCCAGAGGTCTCTACGGTTATGTCACGAATGATGTTGCCGTCTTCAACACGAATGATGTCAATAGCGCCGATATTTCCACCCAGGGAGGCAATGGCGGTAGTGATTTTTGCAAGAGCGCCAGCAGAGTGCCCAAGTTTAAGCCTAAACGTTACTGCATTACTGGCGCTAGTTGTTGGATAGTCCATCAAAGCTCCTTGTTTTTGTAGAGGATGTTGTCAAAAGAATTATCGACGTACCTACCGACGTACTTTAGAACCTCTGCTGAGATTGTCACAGCTCTACGGGGTATAGTAAATTGAACTATAGTAAAGACAAAGGTTTTTTTTACAGGAGTTTTCCTTGGAAAATTTTTTGGTTCTATCGCTAGTTCGGTGTTGGTGAATTTATATTTAAACTAAAAGAGTTTGTTGGCCAATTTCTCTATGAGCGGGCGGCGATCACAAAACCCGCCAACAGGATCAATATTAGTCCCGCTGAAGACTCTGAAGCCTGCCTTCATTCTGCAGTTTCTGATGAACGATATGAAGTTTCTAGTCCCGAAGCGAAATATAGGGTTTGGCGATATCAAATTACACTTTCGTAATAAGTGCAGGCGAGGTGGCTATTCTGTTGGCTGGAGTTGTCAGTAAGATTGAGGGCAATTCTCTTGATTTTATTATTTCTGAGCCGAATACTGGTAAAACCATGGAGCGCAGCATTTGTTAAATGCTTGCTCTGGGAATAAAAAAAGTATTAGCCGGTCTGACTTGCTGAAAGTGATGTATTATTTGATATCTTTAATACTCTGTAGAAGAAATAGGTGGAATACTTGCAGTCCCTATCAAAAAAGCATGGAATAACGAATAACACTGAGCCAACACCTCGTTTCATTTCTCTCGACGGCAACGATGTCGATGCCAAGCGTCAGGAGCTGTTAAGCTATTTTGTCGCGGCATGGGAGCAATATGAAACGCTATTTACTCCACTTCAGGATGAGGCCTTCTATGTCAGAGCGGAGCCTTTGCGGCACCCGTTGATTTTCTATTTTGGCCACACAGCGGCTTTCTACATTAATAAAATGATCCTGGCCCAATTTACCGATGCTCGAGTAAACCCTGAATTAGAGGCGATGTTTGCTATTGGTGTGGATGAAATGTCCTGGGACGATTTGGACGCTGCGCACTATGACTGGCCGACAGTGGAGGGTGCTAGACAATACCGCGATACAGTTAAGGCTCGGATTTGTGCCTTCATCAAATCAATGCCGATTAAATTGCCTATCACGCAGGACTGTCCAGCATGGTTGGTATTAATGGGTGTTGAGCATGAGCGCATTCATTTGGAGACATCATCGGTAATTATGCGCATGTTGCCGTTGAACCTAATCGATGAGGCGAAAGCCAAAGCCTGGCCAGTTTGCACTGATGTAGGAATAGCTCCGTCAGTAGAATGGTTACCAGTACCGGCCGTTACAGTAAGACTTGGCAAGGAAGCCAGTGATCGCTGTTATGGTTGGGACAACGAATACGGTTGTGATGAGCAGCAAGTGGAACAATTCAAGGTTGGCACGACGTTGGTCACCAATCAGGACTTTCTCGGCTTCGTTGAAGCAGGGGGCTATCAGGAGGAGAGCTATTGGTCTCAGGAAGGGAAACAATGGTTGGCCTACACCCTGGCACGACATCCTAAATTCTGGCGGCCCTCTCTGGATGGTAAGTATGTGCAAAGGAATTTGTTTTCGGAAATGCCTTTACCTATGAACTGGCCAGTTGAAGTGAATTATCTGGAGGCGAAGGCCTATTGCAATTGGATGCGAGAGAAGAGTGGTGAGCCAGTGCGATTACTTACGGAGGCCGAGTGGTATGTTCTGCGCCAGTCAGAATTGGGAGGTGTGCCGGGTGATGGAAATATTAATCTTGAGCAATATGCATCACCTTGTCCTGTAACGGCAAACCAGCAGGGCGGCTTATGTGATGTCACTGGTAACGTATGGCAATGGACAGAATCGGCCATTGATGGGCTTCCCGGTTTTGAGGTGCATCCTTGGTATGATGATTTCTCAACACCAACTTTTGATGGGAAACACAACTTGATCAAGGGAGGGTCTTGGATTTCTACGGGTAATGAAACCCTAGCATCATCACGTTATGCATTTCGTCGACATTTCTTCCAACACGCGGGCTTTAGAATGGTTATATCTGAGCAAGAACTGGAACAGCAGGCGCAGGATAATGTATATGAAACTGATGCCTTGATTGCGCAGTATTGTGAATTTCACTATGGCAATGAATACTTTTCAGTAGCAAATTTTCCAGTTGCTTGTGTGCAGTCATTGATGACTCATATGCAAAGTAACAATGTTTTAACCGACAGGGCGCTTGATCTTGGTTGTGCCGTAGGCCGTTCTTCATTCGAACTGGCTAAGAATTTTCAGCATGTTGATGCAATTGATTTTTCAGCACGCTTCATACAGCAAGGGGTTAAGCTGCAGGTACACAAGCGACTGCGTTATACCGTACCAAGAGAAGGTGATATTGTCGAATATCGTGAAGTATTGTTAGATAAGTTAGGTTATGAGGAAGTGAAAGACCGTGTTGATTTTTTACAAGGGGATGCTTGTAACTTGAAGCCACAGTTCGCCAACTATAACTTGATCTTTGCAGGTAACCTGATTGATAGGCTTTATGATCCGCTGATGTTCCTCAATAATATTCAAGAACGAATCTTGCCGGGTGGTTTGCTTGTGTTGACTTCCCCTTATACATGGCTGGAAGAATACACGGATAAGGATAAGTGGCTGGGAGGCATTAAGGTCAATGGAGAAAACTTCAGTAGTCTGGACGCACTTAAGCAGTATCTTGGTAATGGCTTTTATTTTGAAGAAGCTATTGACGTGCCGTTTGTAATTCGCGAAACGGCTCGAAAGTATCAGCATACTGTTGCACAAATGACTATATGGCGTAAGCGCTAGGTAGGGCAGAATGCAATTTCGCGCAATGAAGCATCATGAGTTTTATGAAAGCTTGCCAAGGCGTGCCCGCTATAATCTAAGTGATGCTTGCGGTGCGACAGCGACTCTGCACGATATCTTAAACGAAGCAGAGCTTGCGGAAGTGGCATCAATACCATTGGTTTATGGCAGTGTGGAAGGTAGGGACGATCTGCGCACAGGTATATATAGTCTGTATAAGCATCTCTACCCAGAGCTAGGCATTGATCACATCACCGTGTTAAGTGGCACCGAGGAAGGCCTGTTCTCCATCATGGCTTCTATTGTAAACCCCGGTGACGAAGTGATTGGTATGTTGCCTTGTTACCCATCATTGTCGGATTTGCCAGCCTGTTTTGGTGGCGTGTTTAAGCCAGTTAGGCTCAATCCTGAGAATCATTGGCAGCCATCCATTGATGATTTTTCGGCCCAGATTAGCGAGCGTACTAAGGCGATTATTATTAACTCGCCGCATAACCCAACCGGTATGGTGTTAGATCAGGGTTTTCTGGATAAGCTAATTTCCCTTTGTGAGCGACATGAGTTGTATCTTATTTCTGATGATGTATTTATGTTTTCAGATTTCTCTGGGACGTGTGGCCATGTCAATGTACTGCAATATGAAAAAGCAATACTGACGAATGTGCTGTCTAAAACATTTGGCCTGCCAGGGGTGCGTATTGGTTGGGTCATGTCCAAAGACATGGCTCTCACTGAATCGATTCGCCACCTAAAAACTTATAATAGTATCTGTCAGTCGCAGCTCGACGAGCAAGTAGCGTGCTTCGTAATGCAAAAGGCTGATGAAATTATTAAATGTAATAATGAAATTGTGCGTGAAAATATTGAACTATTTGATAGCTTTATTATGAATAGTGATATATTTAGCTGGCACAAGCCGCAGGCAGGCATGTTGGGTCTGGTGCATTCCAATAAGCCGCTAAAACCTCTGCTGGATGCCTGGTTAGAGAAAGATGTGTTGGTATTGCCTGGAGAGTTGTTCGGTATTGAAGGTAATTATTTCCGTGTGGGGTTTGGTAAAAAGGATTTTTCAGAAGCCTTGCTGCAAATTTCCTGATCAGAAGTTAAAACATAAAGGGAGCAGAGCTTCTTTTATTATCTCCCCAGCCTTTGTTATCACGATATGATGTTAAGCTGACAATGCCCCGCTGCAACTACTGCCTTGGCCCGCTGTACACCCATAACAATGTTCTCCAGTTGCGATCGCATTACCAGTAAGATCATTTTCCATAAGGTGAGTGATATGCAAGCGCTTCTGATTTCTTTGGGCTAAGGGAATTTTGAGTAATTGATTGAAGTCGCAATCATAAATAAAGCCCTGCCAGTCAACATTAATTACAGTACGGCACATCACTGTTTTTAAATTTTCAGGTGAAAAGTTGTTACGTAACAAGCTCATGTAATCGACATATTGCCCCTTTGATAACAGCACGCTGCCGAAACGGCTAATTGGCATATTGGTTATTGCTAACAGCTGGTTAAAGTGTATTCCCCAGTTCTCTTTTAGCTCTCTTTTATAATCAGCTTCCAGTTCTTGTTGGGGCGGTGGTAGTGATGCGCCGACGGGGTTGTAAACTAGGTTGAGTTGCAGCTCAGCTTGGTGGCCATAGCCTAATTCATTGAGTTTGCGCAAGGCATCAATACTATCTTGAAATACACCTTTGCCTCGTTGCTGTGTAACATTGGTTTCACTGTAACAAGGTAAAGATGCAGTAATGACTACTTGTTGATCTGCAAGGAATTGCGCCAGATCTTCATAATCAGGTTGTTGTAAGATGCTTAAATTACAACGATCAATCACTTCTACGCCTAGCGCTCTAGCTTCTTTAACCAGATCGCGGAAATGTGGATTCATTTCCGGCGCGCCTCCTGTCAAATCCAATGTTGCGAACTTTCGGGATTGTAAAACCTGTAACAGTTGATCGATCGTTTTGCGTTCCATTAGTTCAGTGCGTTTAGGTCCAGCATTAACATGGCAATGATTACAACTTAAGTTACATAAATAACCAAGATTAGCCTGCAGAACTTCAAGCCCCTGCCGTTTTATTGCTGGAAAATCGCTGCTAATCAGTAGAGGTTTTGTGTCTAGCATAAAGATATAGCCGTAATAATTATCATTGTAGTTGTTTCTGCTGGTCTAACAGCAGCTAGAATTGGCGGTGCTAACTATGCCTTCTTTATCGTAGGGCAAGTCTGACCCACATCCTTGAAATATGCCGTAATGACACTGCCAGTCACCGATAAAATCAAAGTATGGTTGGAAACGACTCTGTTGCAACATGCGATAGGTATTACCGCAAACAGGAAACACCTTGCCGCGTTGTATGCGGTGGTGCTTGTCCAGATTAAATACCTGCTCATGGTGAGGGATGCCGCCACGATAAATTACTGCTTGGCCATAGTCCTCACAGGCGGATTCCAATTCTGGTAATTTAAATAAGCGATAAGTGGCGGAATAAAAGCTGATGTGACCAATTTTTCCAATAATGGCCTCGTTGGCAATGGTGATAGGCTTGTCATCTACCAGGCGTGGGTCTATAAAACCTGCTTTACAAGACAGTCGTTCAAAATCTTTCCAGTAAAGCGCTCCGCTTAGACACTCTCCAAATAACTCAGGGTCTTCGATAAATTCCTGAGGAATGCGGCGATCAGCATAGACGTCAGAGAAATAGAGTTCCCCGCCTGGTTTCAGCAGGCGGTAAGCTTGTTGTAGTACCGCCTCTTTATCTGGGGATAAATTGATCACGCAATTAGAAACGATTAGGTCAAAGCTATTAGGAGGCAAGTCTAATTCGTCAAGGCGTTCTATATATCCCATTTGGAATGAGACATTGCTTTTGTTGTAGGAAAATTTCTGACGATGGTAGTCTATATGGCTTTCAGCTACCTTTAACTGTTCGGCGGTCATGTCTATACCAACGACTTCGCCTTGCTCGCCTACTAACTGCGCTAGCACATAACAATCTCTACCTGAGCCTGAACCCAGGTCAAGGATCTTTGCGCCATCGACTAACTCGGGCAGTACCAAACCGCAGCCATAATACTTCTGTAGCACTTCCTCATGGATATTGCTCAGTGCATCTTTTAGATAACGCGGCATTGATGTATCTGTGCAGCAGGCATTGGTTTTTAAATCTTTACTGCTTTGTAGTAATTTTCCGTAATACTCTTTCACATTGTCATGCATCGTTCTCTAAACCTTTCTTGATGTTCATTATTAATAACTATTTTTAACGTTGATGCGATAGAGGAAGGCACCTTAATTAGGTTTTTCAACCGTTGCAAGCAACGAGCTTTTGGCCAGAATTGTATATAAACAGTCAACGGTGAGATCAAGTTGTAGCTTGTTGGCACTGTTTGAAATGCTTATTGTCGAAATAAACTGCTGTTATCAATATTTGTCTGGTAATTACAGCACTAGAACCGACATTGAAGCAGAAAATTCCCAGAGGCTAGATATATCAGGGCAAAGAGCGGTAGTTTGCTGATTCCTTATTAAACAATTAGTAACTATATAGCAAATTAGAACCATCGAATACTCCTGCAGAAATAACTTTAGTTATGCAAAATAGTCATTATGACAGCCCTTCAATTTCCAATAGCTAATGTTCAATGGAAATAGACAAAGTCCTTGATTGGGCGTAGGGTTAAATTTCCTATACACAGCTGACCATGCCGTAGCAGATACAAGTTCTTGTATCGAATAAGGTGAGGAGCTTGCCACTGTGGAGGTCAACTGAGCATTCACTCAAAAAAAAACAGGGAGAGATAAAATGCGAATAAGAAATAGAAGGTGGTTGGCCGCATTATCTGCAGCAGTATTTGTTGGGGGAGCTTCGAATGTTGTTATTGCTCAAGAGAGGAGTATAGAAGAGGTTGTGGTGCTTGGTTCCAGAGTCGCGGGTCGAACTGCTACCGATTTGCCGGTTCCGGTTGATACACTAACAGCAGAGAGTTTGGCCAATACCGGGCAAACTGAAGTAGGGCGCATGTTACAGTCTCTTGCGCCATCATTTAACTTTTCAAGTTCTTCCATTAGTGATGGTACCGATGCATTACGTCCGGCTACCCTGCGCGGGCTGGGCCCGGATCAGACCTTGGTGCTGATTAATGGTAAGCGACGTCACCAGGCTTCATTAATTCATATTAACAATTCGGTAGGGCGTGGTACTGCCGGTACTGATATGAACGCAATTCCCGCCGCGGCTATTCAACGCATTGAAGTATTGCGTGACGGGGCTGCTGCCCAGTATGGTTCCGATGCAATAGCTGGGGTCATCAACATAGTATTAAAAGAAGATTCTGAAGCTGGCAGTATTTCAGGATCTGTGGGTGAATATAGCGACGGTGATGGCTATACCGAAAATATTAATTTGAATAAGGGCTTTGCTTTAGGCGACAGTGGTTTTATCAATGTTACGGCCAATTACCGTGACCGTGGAAGAACCAGCCGAGCTAATCCTCAAGGTGTATGTCTGTACGGTGGTTGTGTCGATACCGATGGCAACGGCTTTCTAGAACCAGCCTTAGGCAATGAGGTGCGAGAGGTGTCAGGCCCAGGCAGAGACCCTTTTCGTATCGGTGATGCCGCTTCAGAACAATTTGCTATAGCGATTAATACTGCCCTGGAGTTGGGTGCGGGTGAATTGTATGGCTTCGTCACTTATTCAGGCAGAGAAGGTGCATCAGGCGCTTTCTATCGTAACCCTTCCAGTGGCGGCGCCGCTTTGGATGATGGTGAGAATGTCATTCCTGATGGTTTTCTACCTATAATCAATTCAGAAATCGATGACTTTTCCATTAACATTGGCTATCGGGAAGAATTTGATAATGGTGCAACACTTGATATTTCTTATACCAATGGTGGTAATGATATCGACTACAGCACGAGTAATACGGTCAATTACTCGTTTGTAAATGAGTTGAATTTTGGTCGTGGCCTTAGTGACGCGGATATCCGTGCTCAAATTCCCCGTTCAGCGTTTGCTTATGGTCTTGAGCTGAATTTAGAAACGATCAACCTTGACTATACTCAGAGCTTCGGTGATCTATATGTCGCTTTTGGAGCAGAGCTTCGAACGGACGAATATATCATCACACCAGGGGAGCCTTATTCTTTTACTGACTTTGACAGTGTTGATGGTGTTGCGCTGTACGCACAGAATGGCAGTGGCGGCACACAAGGCTTTGGTGGCATTGGGCCGGCGAGTGCGGCGGACGAAGAACGTGATGTGATTTCATTTTACCTCGACAGTGAATATCAGTTGACGGATGACCTCCTGGTCAGTGCAGCAGTTCGTTATGATGACTACGATGGTTTTGGTGACACTACTAACTTTAAGTTAGCAGGTAATCTGCGTGTAACCGATACTGTTCGTTTACGTGCTGCGGCAAGCACGGGCTTCCGTGCACCGTCAATGCAACAGTTATTCTTTAGTAATATCAGCACACAGTTTATTGGAGGCGTGCAGATAGAAACAGGAACCTTCCGCAATGACAGTGAGGTTGCGCAGGCGATTGGTATTCCAACTCTGAAAGAAGAAGAGTCAGATAATTTCAGTATTGGTGCGATTATTGATCTGGCAGATAACTGGAATCTAACAATTGATCTGTATTCGATTGATATCGATGATCGTATTGTTTTAAGTAACAATTTAGGTTCTGGACTTTCACCTGCCCTGGATGCCGCGTTGCTTGCGACAGGCTCAGGTGGTGGTCAGTTCTTTTTAAATGCTATTGATACTGAAACGGATGGTGTTGATATTGTATCGACCTATAGTGATATTGAAGTTGGTGGCGGTTTGTTGGACCTAACATTCGCGGCTAATTTCACTGATACAGATATTGCCGATATTTTCTCTGATAGTTCTCCGGCCTTAACAGCAATAGCCCCAGAGGATATCTTTGGTGGCTTCCAGCCGTCTGTTATTGAAACTTGGCAACCGGAAGAGCGCATAAGCCTAATCGGTCGCTATGTGTTGGATGACTGGTCATTCAATCTTGCATTGCAGCACTATGGTGAATACACCACTGTTGATACTGGTTCTCAGACCTATGGATCTGAGTTGTTGACAGATTTACGCATAGCTTATGATTTTGGCAATGGCGTGACTGCCAATATTTCTGGCGTTAACATTTTTGATGTCACTCCAGATGAGGTAACCAATTCAGGGTCACGTGGCGGTAGTTTTGAATCAGCTCCAGGGCTTGAGGATTTAGCCAGCTCTACAGTGTTCCGGTATTCTCGTCGCTCAGCTCCCTTTGGGTTTAACGGCGCTTACTGGTCTGCGGGTGTGAATTACAGCTTTTAATTCGCACTTTTAGGAAGTATAAGGGTCCTCATATCTTAATAGTGTGAGGACCCTTTTTTGTTGGGGTTTGTAATACTAAGAAGGACTTGATGGTGTTCTTCTGTGTCAAAGTTTTCTTCGAGCCAAAGGCCTTGCTGCTATTTGAGAGGAGCCTCTATGTTGGTTTCTTTATGCAGGAAAGAGAGTTTACACAACGGGTTTAATGCTAGGCAGTAATATGTTCAAAAGTTATAAGGATATTTTCAGTCAGCGTGCCGACTCTTATCACCAAGCTATGTCAGAGTGTCCTCAGGCGAGGGCGCTAGAATTTAAAAATACTATTGAGCAAGTTCATATCCCTGTCGGTTCTAAAATCTGTGACCTTCCTTCAGGAGGAGGTTATTTATGGCCGTACCTGCCAGACAATGACCTCCACTTTACTGCCGTAGAAGTTAGTAATTATTTTTTCCAAAATTGCCTCGAAGATCAGCACAGAGAGCGCGTGTTGTCAGAGCTCCACAAGGTAGCACTACCCGATGGAAGTTTTGACATAGTGTTTTCTGTAACAGGGCTGCACCATATTGAAGACCGAGGAGCTGTTTATGCTGAGATTTTCCGGCTGCTAAAGCCGGGTGGCGTTGCGGTGATAGCTGAAGTAAAGCAGGCTTCTCCCGTCGCTTATTTCTTGAATGAATATGTTCATCAATATAGCAGCATGGGGCATGAAGGGCTTTTTCTGGATGCGGCTGACATTCGTTTAATAGAAAAAGCAGGCTTTAATATAAATAAAAACAAATATATTGAGTACGGCTGGTGGTTCAATACTGTGAAAGAAATGACGCATTTCTGTCGCTTGTTATTTGCTCTCGATAAGGTTGATGATGAAAGTTTGGAGCAAGGTATTAAGCATTATCTTGGCTATGAATCTCATGTTGACGGTATAGAGATGGCCTGGGGGCTTCAGTTCATTACCCTGAGTAAAAATAAGTAAGGGTTAAAAAGGGGCATCAATGCCCCTTTCTAGCTTCTATCTTAACTTCTATCCTGTGTGGATTAATCTGCTGGCTCCAGCCTTACTATTTTAGTTGGCTGACCACGACGATCAGAAATAGCCAGATAAATATAGCCATCTGCTCCCTGGCGCACATCGCGAATTCGACCCATGTCATAGGCAAGAGTTTCTTCTACGACCACGTGGCGGTATTCCTCATCCATTTCTAGGCGAGCTAGTTGTTCTCCCATTAATGCACCGGAGAAGATGTTGCCGTGCCACATAGGGAATTTATCACCAGAATAGACCATTAAGCCGGAAGTAGCGATTGACGGCACCCAGAAATGCGTTGGTGATGTCATGTTTCTTTCACTGATGCCGACATGAATTGGTCTGCCAAATTCACCATAGTTAACGCCGTAACCGACCACAGGCCAGCCATAATTATTACCAGCCTCAATGAGATTGAGTTCGTCGCCACCCTGGGGGCCGTGTTCAGACTCCCACAAGTCGCCAGTTTCAGGGTGAATCACAAGGCCTTGTGGGCTTCGGTGTCCGTAGCTCCAGATTTCAGGAAGTACATCACTACGACCAATAAATGGATTGTCGTTAGGGACGCTGCCGTCATCATGTAAACGAACAATAACGCCTTGATGATTACTTAGGTCCTGGGAGGGGTGTGCTGCTAATACGTCCGTATTGCCGGGAGGAACCTGGCGATCGCCTAGAGTGAGAAATATATAACCGTCGTTATCGAAAACGATCTTTCCGCCATAGTGCCCAAAGCCAATTGACTTAGCCTCGAATATTTCCATCACATTAGTGAGTCGATCATTTTCCAAACGGCCGCGCACGATGGCGGTTGTTGAACCACCTTTGGCCTTTTTGGCGAGGGTCAGGTAAAGCCAACGGTTGTCGGAAAAGTTTGGATGAGGGATGGCATCAAACAGCCCGCCTTGGCCCCGGTAGAAAACTTCGGGTACACCCTGTACCGCTGCTGGCAGTAGTTTTCCATCTCGAATGATTCTTAATCGACCTGGCTTTTCTGTGACCAGCATGTCTCCGTTTGGTAGCCATGCTATGGACCAGGGTTGTACCAACCCTTCTGCGACAGTTACTACCCTATAGTCATGAAGCGTTCCACGATGGGTATCAGGCTGGGCAAAGGCTGCTGTATTTGTCAATAGGCTGATACAGGCAAGTTTCAATATAGTAGGAAGCATGGCTTTCCTCTCCAATTATTTAATTTAGTTTCTCATGACGGATGGGAAACGATCAAATTCAACGTTTCTCTAAATATGTCTTGCTAGGTGTACCTTGAGTCTTAAGAATCGTCGGTAGGGTTGGTTGTTAGCGGAGCCGGGTAAAAACTTAATGTTTCAAGGAGCAATTTTGCCAACTGCACTTAGCGTCAGCGTTGGCAGATGTTTTCTGGGTTGCAAAAGCTCGCAAGCCTTGGAGCAAATAACCACCTAATAGATTGATATTAAACAGGTTTTTCTTCCGTTATCGAAGCCGCAAGCTTGCTTCAGGCTTGCTTGTTAGAGGGAGATTGCTTATTCTTCTTCCTTTCCTGACGCTGGCTACACAACAAGGATTGCCATATCTTATTTTTCCGCCTAGTGTAGTCTTCTCGCTGATGAGATATGCATGCTGGTGGGTATGTGTTTCAGGTTGCTAATGCGAGTACGCCAGATTATATTGTTAACTATCATGCGCTTGAAAGGGTAGATATTCCGCAAACTGGGATACCAATGATTTATGAGCACGGTGGTAAGCAATACCTTGTCATGGTCATCAATGGAAGTAGTGCGGCTTCTGAAATTGTAGCTTACACTCTTCCATAATTATAAATTTTAGGAGTAGTTCATTATGTGTAAATTGTTTTCCAAAGTAGTGCTTGCAGCGCTTACTTTGCTTGTTGTTTTGCCTGTGCAAGCGGCTACATGGGTACTTGACCAAGAAGCATCCAGTGTTTTTTTTCAGTACAAATATGGCAGTGACCCCTATCAAGGCGAATTTAGCAACATAGAAGCAACTTTCAACATTGATCCTATGAGCCCGGAATCTTGTGATTTTCAGGTAACAATTCCCATTGGTGACATAAAGCTGGATTCTCCAGAGGCTCTAGATTATTTGCTTGATTACGAGCTATTTGATGTTGATCAGTGGCCTACAGCGACTTTTAAAGCGGAGGCATGCCGCTTACAGTCTGTTAGTTCTTTTGTCGCCGATGGAACCTTGACTATTCGTGACCAGACTAATTCGTTGCGTTTCCCGTTTGATCTCAGCATCGATACTACTGAGGGCAACTTGCGCTTTCATCTAACCAGTGAGGTAACTATTAAGCGCCTGGAGTACGGTGTTGGTCAGGGTTACTGGATGAGCACGGCTGAGATTCCTAATGAAATTGTTATAAAAATAGATGTTTACGCGAAACCAGAGTAATTACACATTTTTCATAAATAGGTTATATCAATGTTTATAAGATTATTTTCAAAGTACTATCGCTTCTCACTCGTCTTGGTTTGTTCCCTATTTTTGGTCTCATGTGATCGTTTGCTGACTCCAGATTTTAATACTGACATTACTGAGCTTAAGGGTGGTGCTTATACGCTGGACCCGGATCATGCGACCTTGCTATGGAAAATTAACCACCTGGGGTTTTCAACGTTTATTGGCCGTTTTAATGACTTTGATGCTTCCCTGGATTTTGACCCAGAAAATATTGAGGCGGCAGACCTGGAAGTTATTATTAATATGGCTGGAGTGGATATTAATAACTCAGAATTTGCAGAGGAGCTTCGTGGTTCAGACTGGTTTGATGTAGAGAATTTTCCGCAAGCAGTTTTTAGAACAACTTCCTTTGTTGAAACTGTAGATGAAGACACTTTTATATTTCAGGGAGATCTGACCCTTCTTGGAAATACAGCACCTGTTAACCTTGAGGTTAATTTTCATGGGGGTGGTCGGAACTTTCTAACTCGAAGTTATACGCTGGGTTTCTCGGCGAGTGCTGATTTTCAACGTTCAGCTTATGGCTTAGATCGGTTTACCAGTTTTGGTGTGGGTGATGATATTGAAT
>Ga0315329_10000519_pt1 | contig 15007 bp, 14 predicted proteins | sample M150032315metaG_FD_203459 | JGI IMG/M metagenome (GOLD analysis project Ga0315329, IMG submission 203459) | Ammonia-oxidizing marine archaeal communities from Monterey Bay, California, United States - M1 500m 32315 | ecosystem: Environmental > Aquatic > Marine > Coastal | place: USA: California...
TGGTGGTAGATCAGGTGGTAGATCAGGTGGTGATAGAGGTTCTAGATTTGGTAGACGAGACGACAGACCACGAGAAATGTTCGATACAAAATGTGGAGATTGTGGAAACGATTGTCAAGTACCATTCAAACCAAAAGAAGATAGACCTGTTTATTGCAGAGAATGCTTCCAAAATCACAGATAATACTAGTGAGTTATTTTTTAAAGAAACTCAAACTAGATTTTATTAAATTTTTCATTTATTAAATTATATATAAGAATTATAAATTTTAGAAAATTTTTATAAAATGTCAATGAAGTTAGAACATGGAAATGACAGAAAGTTACCCAATAGTAATTTTTGATAATCAATGTTATCTTTGTACAAAGTTTGTAAAAGTGGTTAATTTTTTTGCAAACAATAAGATCATGATTATTGGTCACTATTCTGAATTTGGGGGGAAAATTAGAGATGAAATTTTAGATGAATCAGCTTTGGACATGTTTTGGTTAATTGATAAAAAAACAGCATATGGTGGTAGGGCAGCAATCTTCCCATTAATTAAATTAATTTTATGTAAAACAAATTCAAAAGTTTTAAACTTAAAAATTAATGATGAATGTAAACAAGAATGTAAAACAATCAAAGCATTAATGAAAAGAACATTTAGTCTTTTTTCAAATAGTAAAATGATCAAAATTCACGGATAAAAGCAATAAAATATCATCAAAAATTGATTAGAAAAATATTATAAATCTAAATAAGACATTAAATTTGTATTTTAAATATGAAGATAAAAGTTGAGAATTCTGCAAAAAACACTCAAATTCTTTGTGGGTTTGTTATAGAAAAATCAAATAAAGTTTTAGGATTAAAAAAATTTGATACTAAAACATCCTCAGCTATCAATCAATCTCTAAAAGACATGGAAGGCAAATTAGGAAAATTAAGTATCATTCCAATTCCAGGTAAAAAACCGGCTCAAAGAATTCTGCTTGCAGGTATTGGGAGAAGAGAGGATTTGACAAAGGACACTATTAGATATGTTTCAGGTAAAATTGCACAAAAAATAAGAGAGTTAAAACTAAAAGAATTTTCAATTATAACACCGCCAAATACAATAACTGATCAAATTTCATCAGTTTCTCAAATTATAGAAGGAGTTAAAATGTCTCTTTACAAATTTGAAAAATTCAAAGCTGAAAAAATAGACAAATCTCCAGACCTAACAATCATTGTTTCAAAATCAAATAAAATTTCAAAAGCAATCAAAGTTGCTGAAACTGTTGCTGATGGTGCAATATTTACGAAAAGTATTGCAAATTTACCTCCTAACGAATGTACTCCTACAACATTAGCAAATTTTGCAAAGGATATTTCTAAAAAGAATAAAATGAAATGTACTGTTATTTCACAACCTGAATTAAAGAAAAAAGGTTTTGGAGGAATTTCGGCGGTAGGGAAAGGAAGTAAAAATGAACCAAAACTAATTACTATTGAACATAATGGTGGACTTAAAACTCAAAAACCAATTGTTTTAGTAGGAAAAGCTGTAACATTTGACACTGGAGGAATTTCATTAAAACCTGGACAAAGCATGGATGAGATGAAATTTGATAAATGTGGTGGCTGTACAGTTTTAGGAATTATGAAATCAGTTTCAGAATTAAAATTGCCAATTAATGTAGTAGGAATTATTCCATCAGTTGAGAATATGCCAAGTGGGGAAGCATACAGACCTGGAGATATCATAAAATTGTATAATGGAAAAACTGCAGAAATTCTAAATACGGATGCAGAAGGTAGACTCATTTTAGCAGATGCATTAGCATATGGAGAAAAACAATACTCTCCAAAAGCAATTATCGATTTTGCAACTTTAACAGGAGCATGTATAATAGCATTAGGTAACAACGTTGCAGCAATTGTATCAAATAATGAACAACTAACAAAGAAGATTACAGATTCATCTAAAACAACAACAGAAGAAATTTGGGAATTACCATTAACACAAGACTATATGGATATGATAAAATCAGATGTTGCAGATATTAAAAATGTTGGAATAGGGAGAGCAGCAGGGACTATTACAGCTGCTGCATTTTTGAAAAATGCAATTAAAGATACACCATGGGTACATTTGGATATTGCAGGTGTTGCATGGACTCAGGGGGCAGCTACAAAAGAAAAACCATACAATCCAAAAGGTGCTACAGGTTTTGGAGTAAGGTTGATTTTAGATTATTTACAAAAATTAGAAAATTAGTAACCCCTACTATTTCTATCAGGCTTTTCAACATTTGGATTTCTAAAACCATGTTTTTCCATCATGTGGTTTAAGAATCTAATATCATCAGAAAATGATTCACCACATACAGTACAATTTTTCATATGTATCACAACATCCTAAATAATTCAATATTAAAAGATTGATTGAAAATTAGAAAATGCCAGCACTGTTGCTTCCCAAGAGCTCTCGCATCTTAGTAGCACAACAGCGACATCAGGTTTGACTTCCAAGTTCGGGATGGGATTGGGTCGCACCCTAACGCTATGGCCGGCTTGTATATTGATGTTAGATTCTTATCTATTAACGTAACGCAGGGATTATTCTACTCAAAATAGGTATAAAGCAAAGAAAATACCGGATTACGATATGACACATAGAGTTGGAGTTTTAGATCAAGATCTCTGCCAGCCCCAAAAATGTGGTTTAGAGTGCATAAAATACTGCCCAGTCAACAAATCAGGATCAGATTGTATCACACTAAATGAAGAATCAAAAAAAGCACAAATTGATGAAGAAATTTGTAATGGTTGCGGAATATGTGTAAAAGTATGTCCATTTGATGCAATAACAATTGTTAATTTAGCAAGTGAATTAGCTACCGACAAAATTCATCAATATGGGCAAAATTCATTTCGATTATTCAAACTGCCAACTCCAAAAAAAGGAGAGGTTGTTGGTTTACTAGGAAGAAACGGAATGGGTAAAAGTACAGTAGTAAATATTCTATCAGGTAACCTAAAACCAAATCTTGGGAGATTTGAAAATCCTCCAGAATGGGATGAGATTTTAAAATATTATAGTGGAACAGAACTTAAACAACATTTTGAAAAAATTGAACAAAAACAAATTCGTGCATCAATTAAACCTCAACAAGTTCACCATATTGCACAAGCATTTGATGGAACAGGAAACGAACTTCTTGATAAATACGATGAAAGAGGAGTATCAAGAGAAATAATCAAAGAACTAGGATTAGAAAATTCCATGGAACAGAGTTTAAAGGAATTAAGTGGAGGAGAGTTACAAAGAATTGCAGTTGCTGCAGCTGCATCAAAAGATACTGAATTTTATTTTTTTGATGAACCATCATCGTATAATGATGTATTTCAAAGAACTGGAGTTGCACGAGTAATTCAAAGTTTGGCAAAAATTGGAAAAAGCGTCATGGTTGTAGAACATGATTTAACATTACTAGATTTTCTTAGTGATTATATCGAAGTTTTGTATGGCGAACCTGCAGCATATGGTATTGTATCAAGTATTTTATCTACAAAAGTTGGAATCAATGTATTTCTTGATGGATACTTGCCAACTGAAAACGTAAGATTTAGAGACAAGAAATTTTCATTTGATGTGTCATCATCATCTACAGATATTTTTCAAGAAGGAAGTGAAGTCGTAGTATATCCAAAACTAGAAAAAAAATATGAATCATTTTCAGTATCAATTGAGCCTGGACAAGTAAGAAAAGGAGAAGTTTTAGGCATAATGGGAGCAAATGCTCTTGGAAAAACCACCATGATGAAAATGATTACAGGAGTTGATAAACCAGATTCTGGTAGTATTAGTAAAAAAATTAAGATAGCTTACAAGCCACAGTATCTTCAAAATGATATTGATGGAGATGTAATTTCATTATTAGATAAAGCAAACGATAATCCAGTTGAAGAAAGTATGGAGGAAGAACAGATTCTTGATCCATTAAAAATTAAAAAACTTTACAATAAATCTATCAGAAATCTTTCAGGTGGAGAACTGCAAAAAGTAGCAGTAGCATCATGTTTACTTCAAAAAGTAGACGTTTATGCATTAGATGAACCATCCGCATTTTTAGATGTAGAAGATAGAATTGCAGTAGCTAAATTTTTGCAAAAATTTGTTCGTTCATTTGGAAAATCAGCAATAGTAATTGATCATGATTTACAATTAATGGATCTTGTTTCAGATTCAATGGTAATATTTGAAGGAGAATCAGGAATATCAGGTAAAGCAACATCACCAATGTCAAAAGCAAATGCCATGAATAGATTTCTAAAATCATTAGACATGTCATTTAGAAGAGATGAAAGGAGCCTCAGACCTAGAGTAAATAAACTTGAAAGTAGATTAGATAAGAATCAAAAAACATCTGGAAATTATTACTATAAAAATTGACTAGAATGCTGAAAAAAGCATTAGAAAGTGTACTAACATTAGAAGAAAATAATGAATTTATTTCAGCGTTTGATCAAATTGGGAAAATTATCATTGTAAGAATTCCAGACTCCTTACTATCAAAGAAAAAAATCATAGGGGAAACTTTACTAAGAGAAGTAAAAACTGCAAAAAGTGTTTTTTATCAGGTATCAGCTGTGGAAGGGGAGTTTCGTACAAGAAAGTTAGAGATTATAGCTGGAGAAGATAATACAGAAACAGAATACAAGGAATTTGGATGTAAATTTACTGTAGATGTAGAAAATACATTTTTTTCACCTAGATTATCAACAGAAAGAGAAAGAATTGCAAACTTGATTCAAGATGGAGAGGTAATAACCAACATGTTTGCAGGGATAGGAATGTTTTCCATAATGGTTGCAAAGAAAAAGAAATGCACTGTATTTAGTCTAGACATCAACCCAATGGCATCAAAATTATGTGAAAAAAATATTGAGTTAAACAAACTTACAGGAAATATAATTTCAATAAATGGAGATGCATCAAAAATTATCAAAGAGCAGTTGATGGATAAATCAGATAGAACTTTGATGTTGTTACCTGAGAGATCTGATGAATTTTTAGAATCAGCAATCAATACAACAAAGAATGGAGGAATAATTCATTATTATTCTCACATACATGCAGATAAAAAATCAGATGCAGGAAAACTATCAGAAGAGCATTTTCTTCAGATCACCCCAATCCAATCAGAAATCCTAACTTCTAAAATTGTAAGGGCAGTAGGTCCGAGATATTATCAAACTGTAGTAGATGTAAAAATTTCTAAATAAATTACTCATCAGATGTAATTGATGCCGATGAAGGTTTTGTTGTTGCCATTACATATCCAATCCATGCAACAACACCAAGTATTCCTCCAGCAATCATTAACACAGATAATTGTAATACAATTGGGCTCCATTCCGAAAGCATTAACAAATATGCATAAAGGAAAAAACCACCAATGCAAAGCATGAAAATGGCAATTCCCATACCTTTACGTTTATCCATGGCGAAAAACTTTTTGTGAGTTATTTATTGGTTTGAACTAATCAAATTCAATTGCCATAAGATATGCATCTTCGCCATCTCGATAATATGCATTTAGTTGCTGTTTAATTACAAATCCAAGTTTTTCATATAGCCTCACAGCCTCATTATTACTACATCTGACTTCTAAATAGAATTCATCACATTTTTGTATTTTTACGCCATTTACAGATTCTTCAACAAGTGCATTTCCTATACCTTTTTTTCTATATTCATCAATTACTGCAATAGAGACAACATGACCTTTTTTAACAAAACCTAATTTCTTAAAATTGGAAAATCCAAATTCAGTTTTACACATGATATAACCAACATGTTTTCCTGCAACTTCAGCAATAATAAATGCCTCAGGTAATTCAGATAATAGAGATTCATAAAAATAATCAGAATAATGTTCAGGAAGAGTTTTTAGATTAATTTCCATAACAGATATCAGATCGCTCGGTTCTGCTCGTCGTATATTACAGTCACCAATATTTCTTAGAATTACTTGCATGAAATACAATGCAAGTATCAATATTTAATTTTAAACCAAAAGACCATTAATAGAAAGAATAATTCAAGGGAATATGGAAGAAAAATCACAAGAAGAGATTATTTTATTAGTAAATTCCATTTTTGAAGTCAGTAATTTTACAAAGACAGAGTTTTCATTAGAATTTAAAATTGATGATTTTGAGTTTAAATCAAAATTTGAGGATTTGGCTAGGAAATTAGAAAATATGAGGTTTGTTTGTAAATTAGAAAAAATGGACGATGGAAAATATATCATCATTCAAAAATTTTCTCAAAAAAAACAGAGGAAATGGATGAATACATCATGGACTCCCCGAATTTTATTTGCAATAGTTATTTCATTTGTAATGATTGATGGATACTATAGAACATCTGGAACAAACTCAATTGTAGAGATTGGAGATCCTTTAGAAATGGCAGGAGTTTACACATTATCATTATTAGGAATTTTAGGAATTCATGAATTAGGTCACATTATTGCTGCCAAAGCACATGGGCTGAAAACAACTTGGCCATTTTTTATTCCAGGATTACCTGTTATTGGGATTCCAACATTTGGTGCTTTTATTCAATCACGAGGATTAACAATTAATCGAGAGATATTATTTGATGTGGCAATTGCAGGACCCATAGCAGGATTAGCCATTGCAGTCATAGTTTCAATTTATGGGGCATATACAGCTCCAATTTTAGATCAAGATATAGCTGCAGGAATGTTTGCGGATTCAAGACTAATCGAATGGAATCAAGGAGAGCCACTATTAATGACTGCTAGTTTGGCATTATTTGGTAAAGGAGTACCAGGTCACGAAGTGATAATGACACCAGTGATGTTTGCTGCATGGATTGGATTTTTAATTACATTTTTGAATTTACTTCCGGCATGGCAATTAGATGGGGGACATATGGCCAGAACATTATTGGGTCCAAAATTACATAGATATGCAACTTATGGAAGTATGGCAATACTTGTTTTGTTAAATTATTGGATTATGGCAATATTGATTCTTGTAATGAGTTCAAGAAATCCTAGTGCAACTCCACTTGATGATATATCCCCACTTTCAAGAAATAGGAAGATTGTGTATATTGGGATTATAGGATTAGCAATTTTATGTGCACCATTACCAACAAATTTTTTACCAAATTTTTTACCTTAGTAAAAGTCTAGCACCATCTGTAACTACCACAACTTTTTGTCTCACTCCTTGAGTTTTTAGAACATAATCCATAGAATTTTTTATTCCAGGTAAAGAAATCACATCAAGTTTCTTTACATAAAACTCAGGAAGTATTGAAACTAATCCAATTTGAAAATTCTTTTGAATTTCTGAGAGAAACAACAGATCTTCCATTCCACTAATGTATTTTGTAGGATTTCGAAGTTGTTCTAAAGTTAATCTATTTTCAATGTATTGTTGAATTGCATCAGAACCTAAACCACCCTTACATTCTGCCACCAAAATTGCAAGTCCATTATTTTTAATTGCATTTGAACAATTCCAAAGTGAAGAAAGTGATTTTCCAAGAGTATTATTACTAGCATCTTTTCCAGTACTAATTATCATTGTTTTATGTTGGCCTAAATCTTTAATTGAATTATTTTCTAAAAACTTTGTTGTAGAAAGGGTTTTTGATGGATGATCGATAGTAAAATCAATAATACCTTGTGAATTTGCAATTATTTCAATTCCTTGAATTTCAAAATTATCCGAGAATTTTTTTGCTTCTTGTAAACTTTCAGGATATTGTCCAGGCACTGGGAGATTTCCATCTCTTTTTGCATATGCGGAAAGCATGTAATCCATACCAAATTTTTTGATTAAACGTGTAGAAATTGTTTCATAGCCAAATAATCCATCAAATTCCATTTCACCCATAAAAATTAGGTTAGAATTTTCCATATTGACATCATCAAATTCATTAATTGAGCTTCCTTCAGGTAAACCCGATTTAACCAAATTTAGAATTTTTTTATCTGTTAAAATTTTTGGAAATGGTTTAGATTTTTGTTCACATAAAGTGAAGATAGATGAAATTATTTTTTGGATAGCTTTTGAGTTATGTAAAACTACAAGCTCCATTGGTTTTGATAAATCAAGAATGTTGAGTTTTTCATTGATTTCAGAATCATCCAAAACCTTGCCATCAGAATCAATCTTTTGCTCTAAATTTTCTGCCTTGATGTCCAAAACAACGTCAGTAATTCCATAATTCAACCAAATTTCAGGCATAATTCATTCTCAATACAAACCAAAATAAATACAATCTAATTAAATTTAATATGGGATTTGTAAAAGAGTTTACAACATTTTTGCACCAAAATGGCATTATAAAATTTGGAGACTTTACACTTGCAAGTGGAAAAAAGAGCTCATACTATGTAGATTTAAGATTAGTACCAAGTTATCCTCATAAATTTAGAGAGATGGTAAAATATTTGGAAAGTGAGATTGCTCAAAACATTGGGTTAGAAAAATTTGATTCAATTGTTTCAGTTCCAACAGGAGGGTTAGTAATTGCATCAGCATTAGCCATAGAAACAGTCAAACCCCTAATCTATGTTAGAAGTAAACCAAAAGATTATGGCACATCAAAATTAGTTGAAGGAAAAATTCATGATGGAATGAATGTAATTATGATTGATGATGTTGCAACCACAGGAGGGTCAGTTGTTAATGCAATCAAATCTCTAAAGGAAATGAATATTTCAATTAAAGATGCATATGTAATTGTCAATAGAATGGAAGGAGCAAAAGAAGCTTTAGCAGGGTTGGGAGTAGAAATGCATTCTCTTTTAGATATTTTACAAATTACAAAAATATTATATGAACAAAATATTATTGATAAAGACATTTTAGAAAAGGTAGAAAAACAAATCAACAAATGAGTTCTGGCAGCTCAGACAAATGCCTTCCAATCATCATTCAGATATAACTCTGATTCTTCATTGCAGCCATTAAATTTTGATAGTGCTTATTTTAAAACTAATTGAAAATAAATGGGCCCGAAGGGCTTCGATCCCTTGGCTCACCGGTTATGAGCCGGTTACTCTACCAAGCTGAGTTACGGGCCCTAAGCAGATGAATTTTTTCTTAGGTATAAAATGTTATGAGATTAACAGTATTCTTCAAAACAACTATCTAACAACAAGTTTTGAGCAGAAATGGATTTGTCTGCAATTTCAATTAATTTATTCGAATCAGTTGTAGATTTTTCTAAAATATTTCTCCATGATGCAGCATGTCTGATGTCAGCTTCAGTGTGAAGTTTGAAATATTCAGTAGCTTCATGATTTGTTAAACCATAGAATTCTGCTAATCCATCAAGTTTTGTTTGACTAATTATTGGGATTTCTTTTTCAAATGCATACATTGCACATGATCCACCTTCAAAAGTATTCATTAATTTATTCAATTCAGAAACAGCTTTGATTGTTTTTGGCAATCCAGTGTAAGATGTGAGTTCATCATCAGAAATTCCAAGTTCTCCTGCAAATGCAATCCATGGTTTGATATGATCAGATTCTTCTTGTTGATTTTCAATTAATTCATTGATTACTTCATCTGGTGCTTTTTCAATAATTGGAGTCATAAAGGTCGGAACTGTTTTAACAACTTGAAAATATTCTTTTGAATAACCTGCCAAAGATTCTTGAGTTAATTTTCCATCAGACCATGATTGATAAAATGGATGCTTCAATAAACTTCGTTCCTGAATCATTTCATCAATTTTTTTAATTATATTCATAATGCATCTCCAAATTTCCCAATAAAAAATCTTTGTGGTTTACAAAAGATTTTATGGTCAGAATATAGAACTTTCTTGGGTTCCAGTGGTGTAGACCGGTCAAGCATTTTGCCCTTTCAAGGCAAAGATCCCGGGTTCAAAATCAAATGATGAAAATCCCGGCTGGAGCACCAAGATTTAATTACTTATGAGAAAATTTTTTGATCAGACTATTTTGGACAGAAAAAATATCGAGATCAATCCTTTACTTGAAACGTATGGAAAGTATATCAAGAAAATAGATCAGGCTTTAGATAAAGAATTATCATTATATTCAGAATCAGAATTTATCGAACCACTAAAGTATTCTCTAGAGGGGGGGAAACGAATTAGACCAATTATTTTGACTTTAGCTGCTGAAAGCATAGGTAAAATTGATGATAATACATTTGCAGCATCTTGTGCAGTTGAATTCTTACATATGGAATCAATCATCCATGATGATATTATTGATAATGAAACTATGAGAAGACAAAAAGATCCATTTCATATCAAATATGGATACAATACAAGTGTTTTAACTGGAGACTTTGTTTTAGGATTGATTCTTGCAATATCTTCAAGATTAGATAATGCAAGGATTACAAAAGATTTAGCTTCAACTGCAATGTTGATGAGTGAAGGTGAAATGATTGAAAATAGATTAGAAACAAGTGATGATGTTACATTTGATGATTATCTAAAAGTTATAGAATACAAAACAGCAACAGCGTTTGAAGTGGCAGCAAGAGCAGGTGCAATTATTGCAGGGGGAAGTGAAGAACAAATTGAAGCATTATCAGAATATGGAATTAATCTTGGAATTGCATATCAAATAAGAGATGATTTGTTTGATTGGAAAAATGAAGATAAATTATTTAATATTTTGATTAAGAAAAGTTCGGATCCAAGAGATGTATTCAATAAAATGGAAGAGTTGTTAAAAGAATATGCTGAAAAAGCACGAGTAGGATTAAGAATTATTCCAGATAATGATGCTAAAATAAATTTAGAAAATTTAATTAAATTTACTTCATTTAAGGCATAAGACCTAAACTAATAACTGGAGTTGCAAATTCTACAAATTTCATTATTGGTTCTGGATATACACCAAATCCTATCAAGAAAATTGTTGAGGTAATCATTACAGCAATAATTGATTTTGGTTCTTTAACTCTCTTTTCTGTTTCACCTTCAAAGTACATCTTTCTTGTAATCCAACCATAGTAGGCAAGAGATAATGCACTGTTTAAGACACCAGCTATTGCAAGCCATGGTGCCCACCAAATTACAGAACCAGCATCTAATGCACCGCCAAATAACATCAATTTACTCCAGAATCCTGCAAGTGGAGGAACACCAGCCAATGCAAATAATGAAATTACCAAAGCAAGAGCAGTAATTGGCATTCTTCTTCCAAGACCCTTTAGTTTATCAATATGAGTAACAGCAAGGGTTGTTACAATTCCTGCAATTGCAATAAAAGCCATACCTTTCATCACTGCATGATTTAGAATATGATACAAAGAACCTTGCAACCCAAGTGAACTATGAGGGGCAATTGCAAGACCAATCAAAATGTATCCAGCATGTGCAATACTAGAATATGCCAACATTCTAGAAAGATTCTTTTGCATTATTGCAGCAACATTACCAATAGTCATTGTCATAACTGCAAGAATTCCTAAAGCTAGAGTCCAATCAAGATGTAAAACAACCATTCCAAGAATTACAATTCTAATCGTTGCAGCAAATCCAGCTTTCTTAGTAGCTGCTGCAAGTAAAGCTGTGATTGGAGGTGGTGCACCCTCATATGTATCAGGAAGCCATTGATGAAAAGGTACAAGTCCCATCTTGAATCCAAACCCTGCAATAAACATTCCAACAGAAAGTAACGCAATGGGTAACAATGAAGGATCAAGTGTAGAATACCCCTGAATTACTTCGCCAATGTTTGTTGAACCAGTTAATCCATAAGAAATTGATATACCATAAACTATGATTGCAGAAGATAATGCACCAAATAAGAAATATTTCAGAGCTGCCTCATTTGAACTTGGATTCTTTTTCATAAATCCAACTAGGACATATGTTGGAATACTCATTAATTCCCAGGCAACAAATAACATTACCAGATCTGTAGAATATGCAACTAATACCATACCAATAGTTGCTAGTAAAATTAGTGAATAGTAAACAGCAGGGGAGTTATGTTTTCTCATATAATTAAAAGAGCCAACAGTAGTAAACAGAGCAACAATTAGCATTGCAATTGCAAATAATCCACCAAAGGCATCATCCACAAGTACATCTTCAGAGAAAAGAGCAGATGCAGCTACATTATCATTAATGAATTGATATCCCACATAGCCCATGGATACAATTAATGCGGCAAATGCAATTACTGCATAAAAGGAGTTGGAGCCTTGTTCTTTTCTTACAATACTAATGATTGGGAGAAGAATACCAACAGTTCCTAAAATTGCAATTAATACTAATGGGGTTGAAGTAATTTCTAACATATCATAACACCTACATCAACAATATCAAAACTACGAATAGTAGTCCTGCTCCAAATACGAATAGATATGATTGTGATACACCAGTTTGAGTTCCTTGTATAACTTTGGCACTCCAGCCAACTGCTTTTTGTACTCCATCGTTCATACCATAATCAATAGCTGTTTTTTCAAAGTATCGAAATACACCTCTTGCTAACCATAATGGTGCTACAACAAAGCACCAATACACCATAGCATTAAGGTACCATCGGTTTAAGAAAAGTTTGTGAATTGAATAAAAGAAGATATTTGAATTTACAAATTTAACAGGATCAACCCATCTTCCAATATAGAAAATGTAACCCAATCCAATACCTGTAGCAAATGCTACTAATGATGAACCAAGTGCAACTGGGTTAAGTCCTTGTAAGAATCCTGGCAATATCGATGCTTCTCCTGTAACATGTGCACTATGAATACCAAAGGAGTGTTCAAGGTATTCAGTAAATACATGATGTATTCCTTCTTCAGCAGATAATCCAATTATACCAATACCAATTGTAAGCACTGCAAGTATTCCGTATGGAATCCACATTGATGCTGATGCTTCATGAATGTGATGTCCTTCTTCTTCCATCTTTTCTATATGCTTACTCTTCTTTCCAAAGAATACCATACCAATCATTCTTGTGGTATAGAATGCAGTAATTACAGCAGTCAAAACAGCAATAATGAATAACGGTAATGCCCATTCATTTCCAGATTCATATACAGCAGCAAAGATTGCATCTTTACTCCAGAAACCTGTTGTGATAAATGGTGCTCCCATCAAACCAAGACCTGCAGCCCACATGAAAGCATAAGTTTTCTTCATGTGTTTTCTCAGACCTCCCATATCTGTCATAAATCTAGAACCAACAATATGCAGCAGTGATCCTGCTGCCATGAATAATGAAGCTTTAAACATTGCGTGAGAAATTAAGTGGAAAAATCCTGCAGTATAACCATCTACATATTGATGAGATAATCCAGCTACGCCTAATGCCATCATCATGTAACCAATTTGAGAACCAGTAGAATATGCAAGAACTTTCTTAATTTCAGGATTAACCATACCTTGTGTTGCAAGTAATAATGCAGTAATTGCACCAACCCAGGCTACAATTTCAAAGAATTGATCAGCCATAATTCCTGCAGCACCTAATGCAAATACAAGAGGACCAATTCTTGCAACCAAAAATACACCTGCTTTGACCATTGTTGCTGCATGAATCAATGCAGAAACAGCAGTAGGGCCAGTCATTGCTTCTAACAACCATTCATTTAATGGGAATTGTGCAGATTTTCCCATCGCCCCACCAAATAGTAAAACAAATGCAGGAACTAACAATCCTTGAGCAGCCATAGCAGTTGCCCAATCAGTATTACCCATTAATTCTTTAAATCCAAAAGTACCAGCAAATAAGAATATCAAAAGCATACCTGCAATCATCATTACATCTCCAACTTTGGTCATGATGAATGCCTTCATACCAGCATGTGTTGGTGAATAGTAATCTAACATTCCAAGAACTGTACGTCCTTCAACACCAACATGATCTTTCTTTTTATCACGATACCAAAAACTGATCAATGCATAAGATGCAAGTCCTACACCTTCCCAACCAAAGAATACTTGAAGTAAATTATCAGATAAAACAATTAATTGCATAGAACCAATAAAGAACATCATCCAAAACCAAAATCTTGTAATATCTTTATCGCCTTTCATGTATCCTGTACTGTAAATCATAATCAAGAATGAAATCCAACCAACAACATTGGCCATTATAATTGAAAGTGGATCTGCTAGTACACCAGCTTTAAGACCAAGTGCTTCAATCCACATAACTTGGCTATGAACTTCATGAGCTTCTAATGCAAGAGGAATTAAAGATGCTGCAGATAATGCACTCATTAAAGCAAATCCAACTGCAACATAACCAGTTGATTTTTTAGATAGTTTTCCAATTCCGGGCATAATTAATGCAGCAGCAAACGGAAGCATCCAGATTAACCACGCACTTGTTACTTCAAATGACATTCCTAAAACTTCAGTTGCCATAATCTAAACCCCCATCACTCCATTCATGTATGGAATAATTGTTTTGTAAAATATATCAGGATAAATTCCTACTACAATAGAAAATCCTGCCAACACCATCATTGGTGCAGTCATGTACCAACTTCCTTCTTTTACATTTGCAAGATGTTCAGGTGTTTTTCCAAAGAAAACACGTTTTAGCATCCATAGAAGATAAGACATTGTAAGTGCAGTTGCAACAAGACCTAAACCAAATCCTACTGCTCTTAGTGTAGAACCTTCTTCAATTGCAGTTTCTAATGCACCATAAAAGAGGACCCACTCTCCCATGAAACCACTAGTTGGAGGTATTCCCATTATTGTCAAGGCGCCTATTACGGCACATACTGCTGTAATTGGCATCTTTCCAGCTAAGCCTCCAAGTTTTGAAAGACTTCTAGTTCCAACTTTAACGATAATAATTCCTGCCATCATGAAGAGAATTCCTTTTCCAATTGCATGTGTTACATACATCATCTCAGCTCCTGCAAGACCAAGTGCAGACATTGAACCAATACCAAACAAAAGATAACCCATTTGGCTTATACTAGAATATGCAAGAAGACGTTTTATGTCATCTTGCA